>ENA-UOOM01000020-UOOM01000020.1-fermentation-metagenome-genome-assembly--contig:-NODE-20-length-235115-cov-15.549358_pt1 | contig 235115 bp, 228 predicted proteins | sample MGYA00245781_ERZ724031 | MGnify/ENA primary metagenome ERZ724031 (study PRJEB28704, sample SAMN03018317) | fermentation metagenome | biome: anthropogenic terrestrial biome; feature: soil...
CCTTGCAACCAGACCGGCAGGGTCACTCCCCATGCGGGGAGTGTGGATTGAAATATCCAGCACTGCATACTATCCCGGCGCTGATTGGTCACTCCCCATGCGGGGAGTGTGGATTGAAATGCGGAATTATGAGTGACGGAAATCGTGCCGATGGTCACTCCCCATGCGGGGAGTGTGGATTGAAATAATACTGATTGGTGAGCTGGCAAAGCTGATTCGTGTCACTCCCCATGCGGGGAGTGTGGATTGAAATATATTAACCGAATGACCGCCGCAGACTGGCAGGAGTCACTCCCCATGCGGGGAGTGTGGATTGAAATGCAACCTGCGCGATTTTGCTGGCCGGAGCAATGGGTCACTCCCCATGCGGGGAGTGTGGATTGAAATGTGTTGTGATTGTGGATGAATCCAAACTTAACAAAGTCACTCCCCATGCGGGGAGTGTGGATTGAAATATTTTGCCCAAACCTCACTGATGTTGGATTTTCGTCACTCCCCATGCGGGGAGTGTGGATTGAAATGCGTGAGGTATGCGGCGAGACATGCACGGGGCAGGTCACTCCCCATGCGGGGAGTGTGGATTGAAATTGCCTTATTGTGCAATAATTAAAGTGTATGAAATGTCACTCCCCATGCGGGGAGTGTGGATTGAAATGATGCGTAAGCGGCTTTGCCGAGGTTGTACGGAGTCACTCCCCATGCGGGGAGTGTGGATTGAAATAAAATGGCAAATGTTATTAATGCAAACGGTTTAGGTCACTCCCCATGCGGGGGAGTGTGGATTGAAATGTCTCCTGCTGGGGAAGTGCTGGGGGCAACAGTGGTCACTCCCCATGCGGGGAGTGTGGATTGAAATCACAAGCATTACTTGTAAAAGCCTATAAAGATGAGTCACTCCCCATGCGGGGAGTGTGGATTGAAATAATGCTTGCGGCTTTTTCCGCATCAATGTACCTCGTCACTCCCCATGCGGGGAGTGTGGATTGAAATCGCATTAAGATATATCCAGATGGCACCGTCGTCGGTCACTCCTCATGCGGGGAGTGTGGATTGAAATACCGTTTTGCAGGGCAGCTGTATTAAGCAGCGGCCCTGTCACTCCCCATGCGGGGAGTGTGGATTGAAATTAGCCCCCGCCGCCGCACACGGTTGGCCAGCCACGTCACTCCCCATGCGGGGAGTGTGGATTGAAATATCGGCTGCATAGAATCGGTAAAACCAAAAAATGTGTCACTCCCCATGCGGGGAGTGTGGATTGAAATGCCAAAAGCATGTGCGCCAAATCGCGGGAAGATGTCACTCCCCATGCGGGGAGTGTGGATTGAAATTTGTCACGCGGCAGGATAGCCATCTGCATAATACCGTCACTCCCCATGCGGGGAGTGTGGATTGAAATCAAAATGTGTAAATACTGTATACCAAGCAGGGCGGTCACTCCCCATGCGGGGAGTGTGGATTGAAATATGCACAAAAGCCTTACATACAGAAAGCAGAAATAGGTCACTCCCCATGCGGGGAGTGTGGATTGAAATTTGCTAAATACAGTATGCTGATTAACAGCCCAACGTCACTCCCCATGCGGGGAGTGTGGATTGAAATCACAGTGAGGCTTTCTCCCTGCAAAACCGAGAAAGCCTCACATTTTTTCGCTATTCAACTGCACCGGTAGTCCCCTGCACTTGTTTTGCAATCTCTAAAAACCGTTGTGCGGCAGTGGAAAGATATGCGTCACGGCGATTTACGGCACAAATTTCACTTTGAAGTTCCGGCTGATGCAGAACGTTTGCCTGTACCGGTGAAACTTTACAGGAGGGCAGAACGGACTGCGGCACAATACCAACACCAAGCCCCTCTTCAGCCATGCGTACAATGGTCCGGGTGTCATCAGCCAGGCAGACAATCTGTGGCTTCAGCTGTTCCCGATGGAGTGTGTCCTGCAGGACGGCTTCCCACCGGCGCGTTAAGAGAAGCGGCATGAAAGAAAGCTCCTGCAGGGTGATGGCTTTTTTCGGCAACATTTCCGGAAGGGCGACAGCGCACAGAGATTCCCTGCGGAGCGGTGTGCTCTGTAGGTCCGCTGCCGAAAACGGCGTGCGCACAAATGCCAACTCCACCAACCCGGAGCGCACGGCCTCAAGCAGCTGATAGGTGTTCTCTTCCTGCAGCTCAAACCGAATGCCAGGGCACACCGCGTGAAACCGTTTCATCCACTCCAGAAACAGTGCATTGCATATCGAAGAGGTGACGCCGATGCGCAGCGTTCCTGTGTCGCCGGAAAGATAATCGGCCATTTCCCGCTTTGTGGAATTACACAAATCCAGTATGACTGTAGCACGTTCGTACAGCAGCCTGCCTGCTTCGGTCAGCTGCATTCGGCGTGCGCTGCGGTCAAACAGTATGCAGTTCAGTTCGCCCTCCAGCTGGTGAATCTGTACACTTAAGGGCGGCTCGGATAGGTGCAGAGATTTGGCCGCTGCTGTAAGTGTACCGTGATTTACCACTGCGACAAAGTCCGTCAGCTGCTTAATGTCCATGCAGGTTCCTCCTTCTATAGTAATATTATATTGATAACACATAAATTAAGTATTTTCAATATAAAATTTTTATGCTTTTCTGTATGAAGTAGAAGGTGAATGTGCAATGGCGGAAACAGAGAATCAAAAAGCAAGCTGTGGGGAGCGTTCCTGGGCGTTTGCAAGGGTTGGCGTTTTGTCATTTCCCGTATAATTAACAGTATAAAACGAGCCTGTTCCATGTTACTTCGTGGGGCAGGCTTTTTGCTGTACATCATAATAAACGATTCCATAAAGTGAAAAAGAATATCAGCCTTGTAACATTCTGACACAAAAAGCAATCACATGCTAAGAAATTTTATATATGTGTGGAGAATTTTATATGGATTTTCATAAGAACAATAATTATACTATAGACAAATAAAGTCACGTTGGGCAGTAAATTTTATATTAAAAGCATAATTTTACCGCCCGCAAGCTTTTAAAAATTTTAAGGGAGGAATATTTATGAAACGTTTCATGGCGACAGCGCTGTCAGTGCTTGTGCTCGGCCTTTCGGCTGTGGGGTGCTCGGGCAACAAAACGGCGTCGAGCGGTTCTGCCTCAAATGACAAAAAGGCCAATACGTCTGATATTTCGGTCGGGTTCTGCGTTTACAAATTCGACGATACGTTTATGACGAGCGTCAGGAACCAGATGCAGAAAGAAGCGACAAAAGAGGGAGTAAAGCTCGACGTCGTAGATTCACAGAACAAGCAGGCTACGCAGAACGAGCAGGTAGACGCTTTCATAACAAAGGGTGTTTCCGCACTTGTTGTGAACCCGGTGGACCGCACGGCTGCAGAATCCATAGTTGAGAAAGCCAAAGCTAAAAACCTGCCTGTAATATTTATAAACCGTGAGCCGGAAGAAACTGTGATGAAGAGCTACGACAAGATATGGTATGTCGGTGCGAAAGCGGAGCAGTCAGGAGAAATTCAGGGCCAGCTTATGCTCGACTATTTCAAGAAAAACAAATCCGCAGATAAAAATGGCAACGGCGCAATTGACTATGTAATGCTTCAAGGCGAGCCGGGCCACCAGGATGCTACGCTGCGTACCAAATACTCAATCCAGACTGTTAACGACAGCGGCATGAAGACAGTAAAACTTGCAGCAGACACAGCATACTGGGACAAAGCTAAGGCAACAGACCTTATGAACAATTTCATAACTTCAAAGGGTGTTGACAAGATCGAGGCCGTATTTGCAAATAACGACGATATGGCGCTTGGGGCGATAGAGTCGCTTAAAGCCCACGGCTACAACAAAGGCGATGCGTCAAAGTTTATCCCTGTTGTCGGCGTCGATGCAACAACTCCGGGCCTTGCAGCAATTCAGGATGGCTCAATGTACGGCACAGCTTACAACAACGGAATAGACCAGGGCATTGCAGCCATGAGGATAGCTGTTGCGGCGGCTCAGAACAAAACTATTACAAAAGACACTGCCGGCTTTGAAGTGACATCTAACAAATACGTCTGGATACCATATGAAAAAGTGACAAAGGATAACTGCTCGAAATATATGTCAAAGTAAGCCACATGCAAAAATGAAACTGGTTATGCTTCTATCGAAGGAGACTGGTGGTATTGAGTGAATATGTGCTGGAAATGAACCATATTACAAAATCATTCCCCGGCGTGAAAGCCCTTGACGATGTGGGTCTTAAAGTCCGCCCCGGAAGCGTGCATGCCCTCGTGGGTGAGAACGGCGCCGGAAAGTCAACCCTGATGAAGTGCCTGTACGGGATTTACCATAAAGATAGTGGGGAGATAATCCTCAATGGTAAGAAAGTGGAGATCACCTCCACACGGCAGGCGCTGGATTTGGGAATTTCAATGATTCCTCAGGAGCTGCATCCGATACGCTTTAGGCCCGTTATGGAAAATATCTGGCTTGGAAGGTTCCCAATGAAAGGCATAGCCGTAGACAAGCGGGCCATGATTGAAAAGACGAAGGAGCTGTTCCGGAAAGTAGGGCTCGATATTAACCCGGAAGTGCTGGCAGACAGCCTTTCTCCGTCTAACCTGCAGCTCGTTGAAATCGCGAAGGCTGTCAGCTACAACTCCAAAATCGTCATTATGGATGAACCGACCTCTTCCCTGACGGAGAATGAGACCAGCCATTTGTTCAAGGTCATCAAGTCGCTTCAGAAAAGCGGTTGCGCTGTTATCTATATTTCCCACAAGATGGAGGAAATCCTTAAAATCTGTGATGAAGTGACAATCATGCGCGACGGCAAATGCCTTGGCGCATGGCCTGCTTCAGAAATGACAACAGATGAGATAATCCGCATGATGGTGGGGCGTGAACTGACGAACCGCTTCCCAAAGAAAGACTATGTACCCGGAAAAGAAGTAGTACTGAAAATAAATGACCTGTGTTCGCAGTCGCCAAAATCATTTCAGCATGTGAGCTTTGAGGTACATAAAGGCGAAATATTTGGTATCGGCGGCCTTGTCGGTGCACAGCGGACCGAACTGGTGGAATCAATTTTCGGCCTTAGAGGGATAGCTTCGGGCGAAATTATAAAAAACGGCAAGAAAATCGACATAAAATCGGTGAGGGATGCAAAAAAAAATGGCTTCGCGCTTGTCACGGAAGAACGGAGGGCGTCCGGAATTTTCGGCCACCTTTCTATCCTTGACAATACGACTATTGCAGGGCAGCAGAAATTTGCAAGGCACGGCGTAATCAACGAATCGAAGCGGGTCAAAGCGGCAGTTGCCGAAGACAAAGAGCTGAACGTTAAAACCCCATCAATGGACAAAGCCATTGAGGACCTTTCGGGCGGCAACCAGCAGAAAGTGCTGATTGCAAGGTGGCTGCTGACTAATCCGGATATCCTTATCCTCGATGAGCCGACGCGCGGCATAGATGTCGGCGCCAAATATGAAATCTACACCATTATGCTAGGTTTGATACAGAGTGGAAAATCAATTATCATGATTTCTTCGGAAATGCCGGAACTTCTTGGAATGGCCGACCGGATTATGGTGATGTGTGAAGGAAGGGTGACAGGAATCTTAAACCGGAACGAAGCCGATCAGGTGTCTATCATGAGGCTTGCAACAATGTCAAAATAAAATTATTTAGTGTGGCCGTCCCAAAGGAGGAATGAGAATGGAGCAGGCACAGAAGACAATGCCACGCAAGAAATACGCTAATATATTTCTTATAACAGGCGTGGCTGTATTTGTTTTCGGGCTTCTCTTCGGGCTCCTTTTCTACACGAAGAAAGTCTATGACCTGCCGTGGTACCTTTGCATTGTTGGAGCGTGCATTGCGGGCTACGGTGTTTACCAAAGAAATAATACTGGCAAGCTGGGCGAAGAAGTTTGCTTCTCACGTCAGCAGTCAAAGGCGTTTTTCCTTAAATATGCGCTTATATTTGCCTTGTTCGTGATGATAGTCATCATTGCGATAATCTCACCGAATTTTCTGCAGTTTGATGTCTGCCTCGATATACTTTCACAGTCGTCCATACGGCTGATTATCGCGCTTGGCATTTGCCCGACTATCCTGATAGCCGGCACAGACCTTTCAGCAGGGCGCATGGTTGGCCTGGCGGCAGTTATAAGCGCTTCAATGCTGCAGGTGCCGACGTATGCGAACAGGTTTTTCCCGAATCTCCCGGCGCTGCCGGTGTTCATTCCAATTATTATCGCGATACTTGTATGCGGCGTTTTTGGCATGCTCAACGGCTTACTTGTAGCAAAGTTTAACATGCACCCGTTTATTGCGACACTTGCCACACAGGTTATAATCTATGGCATATGCTCGCTCTACTTCGATTTGCCGCCGAACCATTCACAACCTATTGGCGGCATAAAGAACGACTTCACGATAATTGCGCAGAAAAAAATTGGCGGCAAGGTTTCCATACTGATTCCAATTGCAATTTTAGTTACGGTTATAATGTGGTTTGTACTTAACAAGACGGTCTTTGGCAAAAACATTTATGCAATCGGCGGCAATATGGAAGCTGCAAGGGTTTCCGGAGTCAACGTTTTCATGACGCTTATCGGTATTTTTGCACTTGCCGGAATCCTTTACGGGTTCGGCGGTGTGCTTGAAGCGGCGCGCACAGCAGGCGCGACGAACAATTACGGCGAAGGATATGAGCTCGATGCAATCGCCGCGTGCTGCGTAGGCGGTGTTTCGCTTGCCGGCGGCATAGGCAAAATCAGCGGCATTGTAATAGGTGTTTTAATCTTTACCGTTATTCAGTACGGGCTGCAGTTCATAGGTGTAAGCCCAATGTGGCAGCAGGTCATTAAGGGCGTCATCATTGCGGTTGCAGTGGCGGTGGACCTTTCAAAGTACAAGAAGGTTTTGTGGCATTAGCCATTATACCTTATCCATTCATAAGCCTTTATACATTTTCAGCCCATGGCTATGCCATGGGCTGAATGCTGTTTAGAACAAAAAAAGAGATAAAAGGACAAAAAAGAGATAAAAGAACAAAAAAAGACAAAAATTATAAAATGGCATGTATATGCACTGTATTTTTATGGCATTTTATTATATAATTGTACTATAAAGAAATTTCATTGTTGCCGGGCAATAATGCAGCCTCTTGCTTAAAAACATTTAAGTTTCACATAGCCCTTTCATGGCTGCAGGTTACGGCTTTACTGGCAAAGCCGTGTTTAGCCTTGCCTAAATGGATTTACAAAGAGGTGGTTTTATTGTACAGCATTTTAATAGCAGACGATGAAAAAGAAGCCTGCGAAGGGATTACAAAAAGGATTGACTGGAAGAAGATAGGCTATGAAGTGGCAGGCTCCGCAGAAAACGGCATAGATGCGCTTGAAATGGCGGAAAAGCTTCATCCTGATGTGCTAATGACGGATATTAAAATGCCATATCTCAACGGCCTTGAACTGTGCGAAAGGCTGCGCAAAAAGATGCCGTCTATGAAATTTATTATTTTTTCCGGTTTTGATGATTTCAAATTTGCACAGGAAGCGATAAAGCTCAATGTTGCGGAGTATATTTTAAAGCCTGTGGACCCTGAAGAACTGACGGCCACGCTTAAAAAAATCAAGTGCCAGCTCGACAGGGAAATAAGCGAAAAATGCGATGTTGAATTGCTGTGGAAAACGTATGAGCAGTCACTGCCAATTATGCGGCAGCAGTTTTTTGTAGGGCTGATTGAAGGCAATATCCCCAAGTCGCAGATGCTTTTGCAGGCAAAGACTTTCCATGCGGACACGAACGCGGACGGTTGGGCGGTCGCCTTGATGCGTGCTGATCCCCCCGCAGATGGCAGCAGCAGTTTCAGTGGCAGGGAAGAACTAATACCGATTTCTGTAAAAGAAATCCTCGATGGTATCCTTCAGAGTAATGCTAAAAGCAGGTTCGTCGATTTTATCCATTTTGACGCGGTTGTTGTGATTGCTGCTTTTCACGGTGAAAAAAATATAATGATGCTGTGTAATATGATGAACGAAGCATGCGAATCCGTTGGAAGGATGCTCAAGTTCAAAGCGATGGCTGGGGTAAGCACTATAAAGGATGACATTTGCCAGCTTCGCAGCTCATATCAGGAGGCGTCGGGTGCCCTTGAGTACAGTGCCATTATGGGCGGCGGCAAAGCGATATATATACAGGACATAGAACCGCATACGCCTTTGAAAGCGCCGATTGGAAGCGAAGAAGTCCGGGCGGTAGTAAACGCGATAAAAATGGGCGACACAGAGCAACTTAAGAAAAAGATAGACGCTGTGTTTTCACGGCAGAAAGACATTTTCCCCACCGTGGGGCAGTATAAAATTTTTCTCATGGAGCTTATAGCCTCAGTGCTTAAGGTGCTTAGTACGTACGGTATACGCGAAGAAGAAATTTTTTCGGAAGATTTTTCGGAAATGATTGAAAAATTCCATACGCCGGACGAGATGAAACAGTGGTGCATGAAAGTCTGCTTTAAAATCAATTCCGAAATTGTCTCAAAGCGAGTGAACAACACGAAACTGATGGCGCAGAATGCAGAAAAATATATCCAGGAGAACTATGCCAACCCGGACATTTCAGTAGACACCCTGTGCCTTTATCTACATGTGAGCCCTACGTATTTTTCGACTGTTTTTAAACGCGAGACAGGCAAAAGCTTTGTTTCGTACCTTACAGACTTAAGGCTTCAACATGCGGTTGACCTTTTGAACACAACGGAAGACAAAACATATATAATCGCGCGGAAAGTGGGGTATTTTGAGCCTAATTATTTCAGCTATGTTTTTAAGAAAAAATATGGTATTTCCCCATCGAGATACCGACGCGGCACGGTGAATGAAAATGCTGAAACGTTTCCTACATAAAAAGAGCATACAGTTTGTCATTTCGATTTCGTTTACGGTAGTGATGATACTCGGCCTGTTGCTGATGGCTGTGCTGCTTTCAAACCAGTATGTGTCGTCAATGACAAAAAGCATTTCGGAAAACAACAAGCGCACTGTAGACCAGATAGACCTTAACCTCAGCTCATATCTGCGAAGCATGATGCGTACTTCCGATTCAATGTACTACCATGTCATCAAAAACTCGGATTTGAAGTCGGGCAACATAAACAGCCAGATGGATCTTCTTTATGAAACCAACAGGGACGACCTTGCAAGCATAGCCGTGTTTTCTGATAATGGCAATGTGATCACGGCAGAGCCGCTTTCAGGGCTTAAACCGTCGGCTAATGTAAAAGAGCAGGAATGGTTTAAAAGTGCACAGGCACAGATTGAGAACCTCCACTTTTCCACGCCGCACGTTGAAAACCTTTTTTTTGCGCCCGACGGAAGCTACCAGTGGGTGATTTCACTCAGCCGCTATGTTGAGCTTACTGAAGACGGTTCCGTGCACCCTGGCGTGCTGCTTGTAGACATGAACTTCAGCCGCATAGAGCAGATATGCAAAAACAATTCGCTCAACACTGCCGGCTTTGTCTATATAACCGACGGCAGCGGAGAAATAATATACCACCCTAAGCAGTCATTGATTTATTCGAACCTTTTCCACGAAAACAACCGTGCTGACGCAAAACACGATGACGGGACTTTCCTTGAAACGTTAGATGGGCAGAAACGGCTTGTGACTGTAAAGACCGTGGGCTACACGGGATGGAAGATAATTGCGGTAGAGCCGTTCCAGGATATAGATACGCTTTACTCGCATTTCTTTATATATGCTGCGTTTATCGCCGTATGCGTAATGCTCGTGCTGGTTTTCATAAACTTGTTCATTTCGTCACGTATAGCGGATCCGATTGAAAAGCTCGAAGGCTACATGAAAAAAATAGAAGGGGGCGATTTCGACCAGAATATTGAGGTTAGCGGTTCTTATGAGATAGAGCATCTCGGGAAAGCTATAAACTCAATGGTGCAGCGCATACGGAAACTGATGAAGGACATTATAGAGGAGCAGGAAGCCAAGCGCCGAAGCGAGCTCAATGCCCTTCAGGCGCAGATAAACCCACACTTCCTTTACAATACGCTTGACTCCGTAGTGTGGATGACTGAAAACGGCCATTACAAAGAAGCGGAATGTATGGTCACGTCGCTGGCAAAATTTTTCCGCATAAGCCTTAGCAAAGGGAAAAATATAATATCGGTAGCTGATGAACTTGAGCATGCGAGGAACTACCTCATCATACAGAGCTACAGGTATGCCGACAAGGTGCATTATTCAATCAAGGCGGAGCCGGAAGTGATGAACTGCGCCACAATAAAGCTGATAGTCCAGCCACTTGTTGAAAACTCGATTTGCCATGGAATGGAATATATGGACGACGGCAAAATTTCAATCAGTGCCTATAAAAAGGGAGATGACCTGTATATAGATGTTGCCGACAACGGCCCCGGCATGCCGCAGGAGCAGGCAGACAGCCTCCTCTCGGGCAAGCTGCAGGATACCACCGGCAATAAAGGCGGCTCGGGCATAGGGATAAGGAACATACAGGAGAGGATACGCCTGTATTTCGGGGAGCCGTACGGGCTTTCAATACACAGCGAACCTGACGTTGGGACTACGGCAAGAATACACCTTCCTGCGAAGCCGCTGGATGATTTCAAGGGGAAGGAGTGAGTTCCAGATGAACAGGAAAAAGGCATTGGTTTTTCTGCTTTTGATTGGGCTGTTATGCACCACATTTTTTGTTTATTCAAAGCTGCGGTGGACTGCCAAAGCAAAAAGCAGCGAGGTTTATGAGATTTCTGTAGTATGCCGCGGGAAGGATATGGAAGACCGCGCTTCGCTCAAGGCCGGAATTAACCAGGCGGCCGATGACCTCAGCGCAGAGGTAAATTATATTACCCTTTCGAAAAAAAATGACGCCGCCCAACAGATTTCGGCGATGAAGCGCGAAGCAGGAAGCGGCGCAAATGCCATACTGATTTTCCCAGCCGATTCAGAGAGCATAGTTGAACCTGTCCACCAGGTTGCGGGAAAGATCCCTGTTGTTGTGCTGCAGCCGTACGTTCAGGGCTTTTCGGGTATATGCACAGTTTCATGTGACGAGTTTAAGCTTGGCGAGTCACTTGCCCAGAAAATCATAAGTGACGGCAATGCCGGCCACAGCGCGGATTTCCACATCATATACCAGGCGCATCAAAGTAATCCGCAGCTTATAAAAGGGCTGGCGGGTGTGCTTGGAAAACCAGGCGTGGTTATTTCGGAAACTGAGCTTCCGGATGATAGGGACAGAGCGTATGACACTGCGAAAAGCATATTAATGCAAAAGGGTAGGGGAAATGTCATTGCGCTTGACAGCGGTTCGCTCGAAACGGCGGGTAAGGTTAAAAGTGACCTTGTGCAGGCGGGAGTGGCAGTACCGGCAAAAATCTATGGCGCCGGCAGGACTGACTCTGTCGTTTCGCTGCTGGAAAACAATGCAGTCGAAGCAGTCGGGGCTGAGGACGAGTACAGCCTCGGCTACCTCGGTGTAAAAATGGCCATTGATGGAATTCATAAGAAAAGCACAAAAAGCATAAATGTCAATTATGTGATAGCTGACAAAACAAATATGTATAAGCCTCAAAATGAGTACATTCTTTTTCCTTTTTTAAATCATTAGGAGGCTGCTATGAGAAGCATGTTTAAACGCCTTTTTGCAGTGGCTGCGTCAGTTGGAATATTTTGCATGATGAGTGCATGCGCAGCAGAAAAGCGGCCTGACAAGGCGCTGAAAATAGGAGTTACGATTTACAGGAAGGACGACGCCTTTATCAATTCGCTTTGCACAGACCTTCAGAATATTGCCAAAGACAAGGTGAAGGGCGAAAACAAAATCCAGCTTAATATTGTTGACGGCCAGTCGAGCCAGACGGCACAAGACGACCAGGTAGACAGGTTTCTTTCGCGCGGCTATTCCGTGCTTTGCGTAAACCTTGTCGACCGCACGGCGGCCGCCACTATTATCGGCAAAGCTAAGAGGGCAAACATGCCAGTAGTGTTCTTTAACCGCGAGCCTGTGGAAGAGGACCTGCGCATGTGGGAAAAGGCGTATTATGTCGGCGCGGACGCCGCCCAGTCCGGCACAATACAGGGCGAGATTATACGCAATGCCTATAAGAAAAACCCGAAGAGCATTGACCGCAACGGCGACGGGAAAATCCAGTACGTGATGCTTGAGGGCGAAGAAGGCCACCAAGACGCGCTCCTGCGCACAGAATACTCAATAAGGTACCTTGTAAAATCGGGGCTTAAAGTTCAAAAGCTTGCCGACAATACCGCAAACTGGCAGCGGGCGCAGGCAGCTGAGAAAATGTCACAGCTTATACGGCAGTACGGTGAAAGGACAGAAGCTGTTTTTTGCAACAATGACGAGATGGCGCTTGGAGCAATCGACGCCATACGTGAAAGCAAAATTAAAAACAGGCCGGCCGTTGTGGGAGTTGACGGCACGCAGGCGGGCTGCGATGCGATACGCAAAGGCGAGATGCTTGGCACGGCATATAACGACGCTGAAAGTCAGGCAAAGGCGATTTTTGAGCTTTCGTACGATTTGGCGCACGGGCAGAAAATAGATCCGTCAAAGCTGAAAGACCAGCATTATATTTATATCCCGTACCAGATGATAACTGCAGAGAATGTAAATAAATATGATGGCTGACGGAACTTAAAGTGCCGCTTTCGGCGTATGCTTAAAAGGCTGCTGGCTTTCCCTTTCCATTTTGAGCATGTCAACAAATGCTTCAAGGCGTGTTACATATCCCGCTTCGGCGGTTGTGCCGTCAAGGATAAGCGTCATTATGGGTGTGCCGTTCCTGTACTGTATCTCACCGAGCACGGATTTTGCCGTTGTTTCAGGCATGCATGTAAAGGGGCAGAGCTGGATTATGCCGTCCATTTTCCCGTGTGACATAAGCTCTGCATTGCCGATGGTGTAGATGCCATGCCCGCCTATATAGTCGGTATGCATATATTTCTGCGCCGCTTTTACGGCTCTGCCTTCAGGCTTTAGGGGAAGGAGAGCCCTGACGAAATGTTTTTTCATCCATTCGCTTGTGCTCATCGAGTTGAAAACCATGGCGCCCATACTGCCGAGCTTCTTTTCAGTTTCAAGGTTTGTGAACGGGTCGCTCAAGATGAAGATTTCGCCGACAAGGCCGATTTTAACAGGGTGAAGCCGGCTGTCTGTGCGTATTTTTGAAAGGGCGCTTTCAGCTCTGCGGACAGCGCTGCGCGTCTGCCGGAACCCATGGGCTGCTTTGGCTTCCCGCTCAAAAATAAACATGGCGCGGTCGGTTTCACCTTTGCAAACCTCACGGCAGCGCACACGGCGCGCGTGCGCATAGAGGCTGTCAACTTCAAACATTGTACTCACGGCTTTGCTGACAGCGGAAAAAACGCGCGCTTTGCCTGCACCGTTTAAGACGGGGCCAAGCTTTTCGCGCACGTCGCCGTAAGTGATGCTGCCAAAATTAAGGTTGATGTAATTGAATTTGTATCCCATGCCGAGGAGTATGCCCTGCAGCAGGTCACCGTATTGGCTGAACCGGCACTGCCCGCGGCTGCTGCCGAAAAAGACAGTGTCTGCCCCTTCGTTAAGGCCCTGTATCAGGTCGCCGAGCACTTTTTTAAATGGCAGGCACATGGATTCAGGCGAGTTTGCCATGCCGAGTTCAAGAGAGGCCCTGCTGTTGACGGGCGGCAGGCAGTAATCGATACCAAGATTGTCAAGAAATGCTTTAAGCGAAATATAGGTATTGCCCATATGCGGGAATGTGAGCTTCATACGCTCTCCCTCCTTGCGCCGGAAATCATGTCGAGGAACGCTTCGATACGCGTGTTAAATCCGGCTTCACCGGAATGTTCATCTACGGTCAGCTTCAAAAACGGTATATGGCGAGGCCCGCGCATGATGATGCGCTCCGTAAGCTCCATAACGACAGAATCTACGCCGCAGGAAAACGGGGAGATGTAGACCATGCCGGCAAGCTGCGGCAGCCCATAGAGCGCCTTTGCGCCGCCTACAATGTCGAGGCCGGTTTCAAAAAAGCTTGTGCTCAGGAACCTGCCGGCGTATTTCCTTCGCACAGAGCGTCTTACGTCGTATGGCGTGAGCACACAGTAGCCTGCATTTCTAAGCTTGTCTATAAGTCCCATGCTGAGGAGGCTGTCGAAGATAATATACGGGTGGCCGAGGACGGCTACCACAGGCACGCCGAGGCGCATTGAACCTGAAGCGTTGGGGGATATATCGGCCGTGAGCCCAGGCTTTACGCACCCGTTGAAAACGAGCTCCGCCGCTTTGCATGGAATGCCGAGCCTGCCGGAAAGGGAAGCAAGGCTTTTCCTGGTTTTCTGCGGATTCCTGTTATAATCAATATCGGCGGAAATGATGTCTGCCCTGCCTTTAAGGCTTATGCGCATTTCATCAGGCAGGCCGCAGAACTTGGGGCATGATTTTTCATGCGGGCATACGCTTGCGCAGCGCGGTATGAAAATATAATCTGCCTTGCCGCATAGACTTAACGCATGGCCTGCGAACGCTTTCACGGGGAGGCAGGTTTCATTGCAGCACAGGCTTATGCCGGAGTTTAAGATATCGCGCGTCGTGCAGCCGGAACATATGACGCGGCAGCCGAGGCGCTCGAAAAAGTTTTTCCACAGCGTTTTCTGTTCAAAGAACATCAGCCCTTCGGGTATGCCGACTGTTACGGTTTCAAGGGGCTTTGTTACGTCTGTATCGGACCTCATGACGCAGTGCCTTCTTTTACAGAGGCCGGCCTGGCGGCGCCGTTGCTGCTCCATCTGCCGCAGCGGTCGCCCCAGCGGGCAATTACGCTGCCGTTGCTTTTGACCTCTATAACTTCACAGCGGTTCCCGCACCCGTTGCACTCAATGCTCCGCGTTTCGAAAGTGCTGTATGCATTTTCAAAGCCGTAGAAGCGCGACGGTAGGCCTGCCTTTTTATAGTTCCAGCGCGCGAGAAGAGCGGCGCCGTATGCGCCCATAACGTCATAGTACGGGGGGATTGTCACCTTTGTGCCAAGAGCCTTTTCAAAGGCAGCTGCTATGCCGACATTTGCAGCGACGCCGCCCTGAAACATTACCGGGCTGTGTATATCTTTCCCTTTTGCGAGGTTGCCGAGATAGTTCCTCACGAGCGCTTCGCAGAGGCCGGCGATTATGTCTTCCGTCCTGTACCCCATCTGCTGCTTGTGTATCATGTCTGACTCGGCAAACACAGCACACCGCCCCGCAATGCGTGTAGGATTTTCGGAGCGCAGGGCGTATTCGCCGAAATGCTCTATAGGTATGCCGAGGCGCTCCGCCTGCCTGTCAAGAAAAGAGCCGGTGCCGGCGGCGCATACGGTGTTCATGGCAAAGTCTATGACTATGCCGTCTTTCAGAAATATTATTTTTGAGTCTTGGCCGCCTATTTCGAGTATTGTGTGCACGTCAGGCATGATCTTTTTTGAGGCAACGGCATGGGCGGTGATCTCATTTTTGACTATGTCTGCCCCGACTACGACTCCGGCAAGTTGGCGGCCGCTGCCTGTGGTGCCGACGCCTGAAATGGGTATGCCTGCAAATTCTTTCTGAAAAATTTTAAGCCCCTCTGTAAGCGTGCGGATAGGTGCGCCCTGAGTGCGCAGGTACTGCTTTGCTGTTATTTTGCCGTTTCCGTCCATTATAACAAGGTCTGTGCTTACGGAACCAACATCAATGCCTAAAAAATATCCGGCCATAATATCCCGCCTTTTATACGAATGTGGAACCAATTTCATTATTCACAAAATAGGCTGGCCTTATACAAGGCGATGGCATTGATTTCCGGCGGGCAGAGAAAAGCGCCGCTGTTTCAAAAGCAGCGGCGCTTTTCTATAAAAAACCATTTTTTCACGCAAAATGAAGCAGGTATCCAGCTTAAAGCATATGTAGATAAAATTTTGCAAATAGGAATTAATTATATGAAAATAAGAGAGCTGGCCATGAAGCCGGACGCCTGCTGCGAAGCACAAAAAAGCACTGTACATGGATTCTAACCCACATACAGCGCAAAACCTTTCAGCCGCTTAAATTTCCGTATAACATTTCCTCTGTACAAAAACAGAAAGAAAAGGTATAATAGGAAAAGCAGTGTGCCAATTATTTGGCTGTGTATGGAGAGTTGGCTCCGTATGCGGGAAACAGGCAGCTCCAGTGCCTGTTTCTGCACTGCACTTTTTTGTGCTCACAACAAAATTATACATCTTTTCTGATATTAGTCAAGCGAAAGAGAAAAACTATATTGAAATGCGAAATTCCTCCGTGAAAACAGGAAATGGTTATGGCTGCTTTTCTGCGGAAGGTTTTCCACCGTTTTCAAGTATGCGGTTAACTTTTTCCACTTTGGTGTGGAGCATGTCTGTGTACCCGGGGCGTATATCGGCTTTTAGGACGACTTCTGTCCTTATGCCCTCTTCCGCAAGCACAAAAGCTGCGCTTTTTACAACCTTCATAACGTCGTCCCATTCGCCTTCTATTTCAGTAAACATGGAAGTGGTGCGGTTTGGAAGGCCTGAGTCCCTGATTATCTTTACTGCTTTTGCAACTTCCGGCGCCATTTCTTCCCCTGTGCCGCAGGGCGCGATGGCGACCGCAACAAGAGTATTCATGAATTATGCCTCCTCAAGCTCAAATTTATTTGCGGCAATGTCATTTGCCGTAGCCAGATGCAGTTCGTCGAGGAACAGCGGCTGAAAAGTCCCGGGGCCGTTCGCTTTCTTTTCAGCGCGTGACGCCGCGAGATTAAAGACTGCGGTGGCAGTGAGCGCTGCAATGAACGGTGATGCGGAAGACGCATAGACTGCAGCAACACCGCCGAGAGAACAGCCTGAACCGGTTATCATCTGCAGGTATGGTGAGCCGCCGTAAGAAAGCGCACAGGCCGCCCCATCTGTTATGAAGTCTGTTTTGCCAGACACCGCAACGGCGCCGCCGGTCCATCCTGCAAGGGCTGTAGCCGCCGCTTTAGCGCTTTCTACAGAGTCGGTGGTGTCTACGCCGCGGACGCGCTGCTGCCCGGCACTGCCGGTCAGCCCCCACAGCCCGGCAAGCGTGATAATTTCCGAAGCATTGCCGCGTATGATTGACGGCTTGTATTCCTTTATCTGTTTTAGGAGCTTTGTTCGCAAGTTGCCCATCCCAACTGCGACGGGGTCGAGCACCCATGGCTTCCCGCTCTCATGCAGAAATTTTGCGGTGCGCGGCACGGTTTCTCCGTAAACAGGAAGAAGCGTGCCGACGTTGATGTAAACAGCCTTGCTTGCCTGTGCGATCCCTTCGCCTTCGTCCGGAAGGTAGACCATTGCGGCGGAGCCGCCGACTGCAAGCTGGGCGTTGGCGACAAAATTGATTGTCACGGTGTTTGTTATAGAGCCTGCCAACGGGTTTGTTTCTTTTACTTTTTCTACTGTACTTATTATTTGTTCCTGGATTTCTTTTTTGCCGGCCATTTTAGCACATGCTTCCTTTCGGTAAAACATCTTTTATTTCTCTCTGCCTGCTTTAAAACCGGATTTTCTGCGGATATGGCTGCAGAATAAAAAAGCTTCCTTCGTGTTGAAGGAAGCTTTTATGTTCTGGCCGAAAGGCCTGCTTCCCTACGCCAGTGTTAGCTGACAGGTTCCAAGGGTCAGGTTTTGCCTTCTCAACGGAACCAGATGGTTCCGTCCCCCCGCAGTTTTATTTTGCTACTATAAACTTATCACTTATAATGCAGCGTGTCAAATATGGTGCAGTAATTTTTAAACTGTACTGAAAGAATTTTAATGTTTTGTATCTTTTCATGTGCACTGGCTTTGATATACTTAATTGCATACAGCGCTGTAAATAATTTTCCGAGGGAAGAATGCTTATGGCGGACAGGAACGAACTGAACAGAAACCTTGCCCAAATGCTGAAGGGCGGCGTAATAATGGACGTTACCACCCCGGAGCAGGCAAAAATAGCGGAGCAGGCCGGAGCCTGTGCTGTTATGGCACTCGAGCGCATACCTGCGGATATACGCGCGGCCGGAGGTGTTGCGCGCATGAGCGACCCGGCGATGATACACAGTATACAGGAAGCCGTAACAGTGCCGGTAATGGCAAAATGCCGCATTGGCCATTTTGCGGAGGCACAGGTACTGCAGGCAATAGACATAGACTACATTGATGAAAGTGAAGTGCTCACGCCTGCGGACGACAGGTACCATATAGACAAGACAAAGTTTAAGGTGCCGTTTGTCTGCGGCGCGAGGGACCTCGGCGAAGCACTGCGCCGCATTGAAGAAGGCGCCTCAATGATACGCACAAAAGGCGAGGCAGGCACCGGTGACGTTGTGCAGGCGGTGCACCACCTGCGCACTGTGAATGAAGAAATCAGGAGGGTGCAGGGCATGCAGGAAGACGAACTGTATGAGGCTGCAAAAGACATTCGCGTGAGCGCGGAGCTTATACGCTTTGTACACCGGAACGGCAGGCTTCCTGTAGTCAACTTTGCGGCCGGAGGCGTGGCTACGCCGGCAGATGCTGCCCTTATGATGCAGCTTGGCGCCGACGGGGTATTTGTTGGTTCCGGAATTTTCAAGTCGGAGAACCCAGCAAAGCGTGCTTCGGCAATCGTGAAAGCTGTTGCAAACTACAATAATGCCGAACTTCTCGCGTCAGTCTCGGCAGGCCTCGGAGAGGCCATGGCAGGCATAAGCGCGGAAGAGATAAAAACAAGAATGGCGGAGCGCGGGCAATGAACGGCAGCGCAGCTACGATAGGGGTGCTTGCACTTCAGGGAGCTTTTGAAGAGCACTGCCGGATGCTGTCATCACTTGGAGTGCGGAATTTTGAAGTGCGGCAGAAATCCGACCTTTTCCGCTCATTCGACGGCCTTATCCTGCCCGGAGGGGAAAGCACGTCAATGGGGAAACTGCTTGACAGTTTCGGCATGCTTCTGCCATTGCGCAGCCTTGCGGCGGAAGGTCTGCCGATGTTCGGCACATGCGCAGGGCTGCTACTCCTTGCAAAAAGGATCATCAATGACAGCCATGTCTATATCGGCGCGATGGATATTTCAGCGCGCCGCAATGCCTACGGCCGCCAGCTTGCGAGCTTCAGCACCGAAGCAGTGTTTGAAGGCATTGGGAAGGTGCCGATGGTGTTTATTAGGGCCCCATACATCGGGCAGGCCGCAGATGATGTGAAAATACTCGCGCGGGTAAATGGAAGAGCGGTAGCCGCAAGGCAGAAAAATTTTCTTGTAACGGCGTTCCACCCCGAGCTTACCGGGTGCACAAAAGTGCATGAGATGTTTCTTCATATGATTGGCGAAAACCAGCCGGACCGCCGCGGCAGGCGTGCCTGACAGAGTAGAAAGCCGCCTTCCCTGCTAAAAGGGAAGGCGGCTTATTCTATCTGTTCCTGCCTGAAAACAGTGGCTATTTCAGCTTTATAAATTCTTCGCTACCGCATTTTGAACATTTTGGAAGCGGCTCCGAATCGTCGTCCAGCCGGATTATGCTTCCGCAGTTATAGCACTGATACTCGCCCTTGCCGGGCTTTTCACCGGTTTGATACATCGCACATTCGCTCCTTCTTTATATTTTAAATATTTTACGACGTGAAAGAATAATTTTCAAGAATCACCGAAATCACCGCGCCAAAAAAGCAGGAAACGGATACAATTCTGCCGAAATTGTGGTATGCTTTATTTAGCAGGAAAGGAGACGTTCTGTATGGAATTTGATCATATCAAGTTTATCAGGGAAAGAAATAAAGCGCTGCTTTCGCTTGATGAAGATAAGATACTTTCCTTTTGCAGAAAATACGGCGTTTATCATCCGCATTCTGATCTCGACTTCTGGCGCTCTGTGCACAAGAGCAGAGTGGCAATTAAAAACATCCCCGAACGTGACAGGGAAATTTCACGCAAGTGGCTTATTGACCACGGATTCAAGGACGACCTAAACACCTGAAGCTGAAAATAATATTTAAAAGAAAGTGCAGATAGCTTGAATTTATGGCTGTGCAGCTTTTTTGAGTATATCGCTGTATGAGATGAATCCACAGAGCGAACTGGCCTGTGCTACGGCACGGACCATGGCGCCTTCAACGGCTTCTGCGGCGAGTGCGCCAACGGCATTTGGGTCAGCTTCTTTCTGGCAGGTCGCCATAGAAAAAATAGTGTCGCCGTCAAAGGCCGTGTGGGCGGGCCTTACAGCCCGGGCGATGCCGTCCTGAGAAATTGTGGCGAGCCGCCGCGCACATCCACGCTGGTCACCGTCCCCTTTTTGCACAGGACCACCTGCAGCCTGTTGCGGCCTCGAAATTCTGCGCGTGGCCTACTTATATGCCGCAAATATCGGTGAAATATGCTTGCTGCATTTCAGTAATCCGCCTGACTGATGTGTGACTCCGCAGCCGCGACTATGTCTTTTACATCAGCAAGAGCACCTTTGCCGACGTCGCCGCAGGCAAGCCGTGCTTCTTTCGGCTCGATTATCTCATATCCGTACTTTTTAAGCCTGCGCAGGTTTTCCTGGACCGCAGGGTTAAGGTACATGTATGTGTTCATGGAAGGTGCAATGAGGCGCGGTATGCCATGCACAGCAAGCACGGCAGAAGTGAGCATGTCGTCGGCAATTCCGCCTGCTATTTTGCCTATGACGTCCGCTGAAGCAGGGGCGATAAGCAGCAGGCCGGCCCGCTTTGCCATGGCAATGTGCGCAACTTCAGCAGGATTGCCCTGCTCAAACACGTCAGTGCATACGCGGTTTTTTGAGAGCGTTTGGAATGTAAGCGGTGTAACAAAGGCAGTAGCTCCCTTTGTCATTATGACATTTACATTATACCCGTCTTTTGTAAGGCTGTTTGCAACATCGGCTGCCCTGTAAGCGGCAATGCTGCCGGTTACGCCTAAGATGATGTTCTTGTTTTTCACTGTTTTCCTCCACTATTATGCGAAAGCCGCCGTATTAAGTACGGCTTTCAGGCTTAACATTTTACGTGTTACAATTTTCCTATTGTTATATTAACGCCAAAGCAGAGATTTATCAATGCATAATATGGAATATTTTACAAATTGCCTTGCCTGCAGAGCCAGCGGAGCGGCCGCCCATAAATTTACAGGGAAATATGGCGGTTAATTGTGATTCGCGCTGCAAAAGCTACAGGCGGGGTGATTTGAGCATGACAGAAAAACTCAGCCGCCTGCTTAATGCAGACAATGATGCAAAACGGTATTTTGTGACGCTTCCCCAGTACGTTCGTGAAGCTATTGCAAATCACGCAGATAAAATAGACGATGTAAAATCCATGCGCATTTATGCGGAATCATTCATGCGCGATGATTCTTTTAGAGGTGCATGATGGATCAGGACGAACTGAAAACGGCGTATGAGAGCGACCCAAACCTGCGCGATTACTTTGACTCGTTGCCTACAGATGTGCAGGGAAAGATACTTGATTCCAAAGTAGAAATAAGTACACTCGGCGAGCTTATGAAAGTGGCCGAACATTTTCAGGCGACAATATAAATTAAAAGCCATCCAAAATTTTAGGGTGGCTTTTAATTTGGCCATAAAAGCATAATATGCATAATAATAAATATAAAACCTATGATTTTTATATTGAATATGGACTGATTCTAATAATAATATACGAATTTCAGGTACAAAAAGAGAATCATATCTTAAACAAATCAAATAATAGTAACAAGAATGGAGGCATTGATAATTATGGACAAAAGCAGATTATTTGAACCAATTAAAATTGGCAACGTGGAAATCAAGAACAAAATTGCCATGGCACCAATGGGTACTTTCGGCCTTGTAAATGACGACGGTTCCTACAACCAGCGCGCAATCGACTATTACGTGGAGCGTGCTAAAGGTGGTACGGGCCTGCTTATTACAAGCATCACAAAGGTGGAAAACGAAATTGATTCCACCGTTATGCCGGCGTTCCCCTGCGCGACAACAAACCCTGCTAAATTTGTCGAGACTTCAACAGAACTGACAGAGCGGGTGCATGCCTACGGTGCAAAGATCTTTCTGCAGCTTACCATGGGATTCGGCAGAAGCGGTGCCCCGATCCTTATGGCAAAGCAGCCTGTTTCCGCTTCTGCCATACCAAATTATTGGGACCCGTCCGTAACATGCCGCGCCCTGACGACAGAAGAAGTTGAGACGATTGTAAAAAAATTCGGAGAATCGGCTCAGATTGCTGTTGCTGCGGGATATGATGGCATTGAAATCCACGCGGTGCACGAAGGGTACCTTTTGGATCAGTTTGCGATCGCGATGTTCAACCACCGCACGGACAAGTACGGCGGTGACCTGCGCGGCAGGCTTACGCTGCCGATTGAGATTGTGCAGACTATAAAGAAGGCAGTCGGCAAAAACTTTCCTGTTGGCCTTAGGTTCAGTGTTAAGAGCTGCATTAAAGACTGGAGGCAGGGCGGCCTTCCTGATGAAAAATATGAAGAAAAGGGCCGCTCCCTCGAAGAAGGCCTGCAAGCCGCGAAGATTTTGGAAGGCGCCGGATACGATGAATTGAACACCGACCTTGGCACTTATGATGCGTGGTACTGGAGCCACCCTCCGATTTATCAGAAACACGGCCTTTACCTGCCGTACACGAAAGAGCTTAAAAATGCTGTTAAAATACCGGTTATCGTAGCTGGAAAACTCGATATCCCTGATATGGCTGAGAAGGCGCTTGAAGACAATGATGCCGACATGATAGCGATTGGCAGGGGCCTGCTTGCAGACGCTGACTGGCCGAAAAAAGCCATGGAAGGAAGAGACGAAGACATCCGCCCGTGCATCTGCTGCCACAAAGGCTGCCTTGGCCGCGCGTTTGAAGGGAAGCCGCTGTGCTGCTCGGTAAATCCGGCAGTTGGCAGAGAGCGCTACTATGAAATAAAGAAAGCCGAAACCCCAAAGAAAATCCTTGTTGCAGGCGGCGGCATTGCTGGCATGGAGGCTTCACGTGTTGCAGCCCTACGCGGCCACCATGTAACGATGATGGAGAAGAGCGGCGAGCTTGGCGGCCATGTTATCCCGGGCTCGAAGCCTGACTTCAAATATGATGACAGGCGCCTGCTTGACTGGTACTGCCGCCAGATGCGTGAGCTGAATATAGACGTTCGCATGGGCACTGAAGCAACAGAAGAAAACATTATGGCCGAAAAGCCTGATGCCGTAATTGTAGCTACAGGCTCGAAAGACATCGCACTTAATGTCCCCGGCATTAACAGGCCAAATGTCTTCACGGCTTCAGAAGTCCTGAATGGTACAAAGCAGGCTGAAAAACGCGTTGCCATGATTGGCGGCGGGCTTGTTGGGTGTGAAACAGCGCTGTGGCTTGCACGCCAGGGCAGGAAAGTTACCATTGTAGAGATGCAGGGCGATATTATCCTATCCAAGAGCCCTGTTCCGCACATGAACCGCATTATGCTGATTGACTTGCTGAACCAGGCCAAAGTGAAAGTGATTACGAACAACTCGCTCCTTGAAGTGAAAGATGGGAGCATTATAATCATCGACAATCATTTCAGCCGTTCAGAGCTGCTGTGCGATACAGTTGTAACTGCTGCGGGATATAAACCATATAATCAGCTGTTTCGCAGGCTTAACGGCAAATTTGCCGAGCTTTATCTTATTGGCGATGCTTATGCTGCAGCAGATATCCAGAATGCTATTTGGACAGCAAACGAGGTTGCGCTGCATATTTAATGCCAAAACTCAAAATCAATTTACTAAAAAGCAGGGCTGGCACACAAACGTTGCCAGCCCTGCTTCCTATATTTTTGTTGTTACCTAAGTTGTATAAGCTTTTCCTTAAGCCCGGTTTCGAGTTTGCGTATTTCCTGCTCTGCCGCAACGCGTTTTTCACGCCCGTCTTTCTGTATCTGTACAACTTCATCCAAAGTTGAAATCAGCGTCTCATTAGTATGCCTGAGTGTGTCTATATCTACAATGCCACGCTCGGATTCCTTCTCTGTTGCGACTGTTGCCATTTTCAGTGTATCGGCATTTTTACGGAGAAGCTCGTTTGTCATATCCGTCACCTCGTGTTGGGCTTTGGCTGCCTGAGTGGAGTGCTCCACACCGAGCGCAAGCACCATCTGGCTTTTCCAGAGCGGTATGGTATTGACGAGGGTAGACTGAATCTTTTCGCTCATAATGGAGTCATTGTTCTGCACAAGGCGAAGCTGCGGCGCCATCTGGACTGAAACCATACGCGTAAGGTCGAGGTCGTGAAGCTTTTTTTCAAAGCGGTTGCACATGTTGGAAAGATCATTGACTGCCTGTGCATCTTCAGGCAGGCCGGAAGACTTTGCTTTATCCTGCAAAGAGGGAAGGTCATTCTTGTAAACGTTGCTGAGCTTCTTCTTGCCTGCCAGCAAGTACATTGAGAGCTCTTTGAAATAGCTCTTGTTAATTTCGTACATTTTATCGAGCATGGCGATATCCTTCAGAAGCTGTGCCTGGTGAGCCTCGAGGGCGTCGCAGATTTTGTCAACATTCGTTTCAGCCTTGGCATAGCGGGCTTTAAGCTCATTTATCTTGTTTGCACCGCGCTTAAAACGGGCGAAAAAACCTTTGTCTTTTTCTCCGACGTCAAAGCTTTTAAGTTCGGTGACTACACCGGCGAGCATATCGCCTACAGCCCCTAAATCCTTTGTGCGCACGTTTTCGAGTGCGCCTTCGGAAAAATCGGCCATTTTTTTCTGCGCGCCAACGCCGTACTGCAGTATCTGGTTGCTGTTGGTGAGGTCAATTTTTGCGGCAAAATCGTCTACCATTTTACATTCTTCCGGCGTGAGCTGGGGTTCAGGCACGGTTGCCTGCTTAGATGAAGACGTCTGCAAAGTAGTATCCTCTACCGCGCTCTGCTGATATGCTGCCGGGTCAAGAGTCAGCTGAGGGGCAGGTATATCGTTTTGATCCATGGCGAACCCTCCAAATCAAAATTAGACTCAGGAAATTTTCTGCTGCGGGTGGCTGCTGCCATCCGGCTTTTTCTCAAAATCGCTGCCTGTCAGGCCGCCCTGCCTGAGCATAGTTTCCAGAGCAGAAATATCAGATGAAATATCAAGGGCGTCGTCGGCGTAAAGGTTATCAAGCAGGTTCCCAAAGGCAGTATTTATAGTGTCGAGGGCATGCTCAATATCGCTTTCGGCCTGCGTGATATTTTTGCCCTTTACAGGCTGCGACTCGAACTCCTGATATGATTTTACAAGTTTAAGTGTAGTTGGAAGGTAATAGTGCATAAAGCTGCGTATGTCGGGCAGCTTTTTAGGATGCTGGCGGATGCAGGCAAAGATGCGGCCCGTTACATTTTCAAGCTTATCGAGCCTGTCGGAGATCTCTTTTCCGGGCAAAGCGTCATTTACGGTGCGAATCTGCTTAAGATATGAAATTCCTTCCTGCTCGACCTCATCAAGTTCACCCTGTGTGGCATTTTCCTGCTTTTTCTGCTCTTCAGCCTTTTCGGCCTGCTTTTTGGCGCTGTATGTTTTTTCCGCTTCAAGGTATGCATCGTATGTTTCGTCATCTACAAGGAAACAGGTACCGCTGCGGTCAAAATGCCCCTGTGGGCAGGCACCTGTGGTTACCATCTTTTTAAGGTCATTTTTTGTACGCTCCTGCGTTTCGCCTGCAAGCTCGGCGAGGTTTTCAACCGTGCAGAAAGCCGCTCCGCCTATAGCATCGCGGTACCGCGCAAAGCGGCGGGCTCGCCGGCGCGCAACTATGCCGTGGGCAAAAAGGATAAAAGCGCCAGCGGCGCATATGCTGACTACCCACATAGTGTCGGCAAAAACGCTCTGAGAAATGATGCTGTGGCCGTTGACTACGCTGACTACGAAGACGGCAATATCTGTAATGGCAAACGGGATGAAAAGGCAAAGGCCAATGACAAATTCAACGGTGCCTGAAATCGCACCGGGCATCCGGCTGCGGAAGGCAGGGTTGCGCCGTTCGTGGCCGCTGCTGTCTGGCCCGTCGAAGTGGCCGCCGTGTGGCATTCCGGCCTGGCGGGGCGAATGCCGCCCGGTGCCCTTTAGAATGTCGAAAACGCCATTTACTTCGTCGGCCACATCATCGGCAATTTCATGGACGCTGTCCTCCACAGTCTGCCCGATTTCCTCTATATTGCCGGTATGGACTGCATCATGCACGGCTTGACGGAATTGCCTGCCAATATGCTTGTAATCATTGTACTGCATGGTTACCTCCGGAAAAAGCTGTGCGCCAAGGCACACAGATGGAAAGTAATTTTACTTTTATTATAAAGCATTTAATGACGGTTGACAACTGTTTATTTTGCCTGCCGAATAACGGGATATTTTGGTTTAATGCAGGCACAACAGACTTTCCACAATGGCTTGAATTTTGTGCGTATTTTGTACATGTATAAATTTCTTTGCATTTATTGATTCGGTAATAAATGAAGAGTATAATCAATATGATATAAAAATAAAAGTACGGTATCTGTTTTCCAAATGCGGAAACGGGGTTTCATATACAAGCCATGATGGGGCATTGCGGAGCGGATTCTATAATTACGGTCTGTTTTATTGCCATTGCACAGAAAAACGCAGCAAAGCTTCCATGTATCTGTTTCGCTGCGTTGTATGTGAATGGACTATGCGTATACAGTTATATATAATAGCTATAGCAATTTTTTAATATCGCAGAAGGTTGCAGCAGGCTTTTTGTGCCTGCTTTCGCTTTTGACTTTTAAAGTTTGAAAAAGGCCGTGAAGATGAAAACGACATTAGTTCCGGAATTTTATGGAGCCGATTCCCTTTTGTACAATATGTATCGTAATCTGCCAATTGGCGCGGTGATGCTTGATTTTGGCCTGATGATCATTTCATCAAACCGGAAATTCAAGGAATACTTTCCGTGTATTCCGCATGGGCCAAATGGCCTTCCATTCTGCAAGGCTATAGGCTGCCTGAAAGATACGGGGAACAGCAAATCAGAACGGCCGAAAAAATGCCGCAAATGCGATTTACTGAAGAATGTTACATGTATGATGCAGAATAACAAACAGATGCAGACAGTGGAAATCAAGAGTACGCTGTTATGCCAATGCAGCAAAGAAATAAAATGGTTTAAGATAGATGGCTTTCCGGTAAGATATGCCGGCCAGAAGTGCGCAGTGCTGTTTTTTAATGACATAACCGACCATGTCCAGAAAGAAAAGCAACTCAAGGAAAAACTTAAAATAGATATGCCTACACAGGTTTTTAATAAGTACAGCGTGATACAGGACCTTGACGCTATACTTAAGACTGAAAAGCAAAAAAGCTTTTCCCTCTGTATGATAGACTTCGATAACTTTAAAAAAATCAACGACACGTATGGCCACCTTATGGGCGACAAAATCCTGTGTAAATTTTCAGAGATAGCGCGCAGAAATATACGGATGGACGACATTGTTGGCAGGTTTGGAGGCGAAGAGTTTATCTTTATTTTTTGCCATACAGACCTTGCTCAGGCGTCAGGCGCTATAAGCAGGATACAGTGTGAGCTCGCGAAATCGTTCCGCGGCGAAGTGATTTCCCCTGTCACTTTCAGCGCAGGTATAATATATTATGAAGAAAACGCGAATGTCAAAACTAAATGGAAAAGCCTGATGGAGGCCGCCGACAGGCTGCTTTACCAGGCAAAAGCGCAGGGGAAAAATCAGATAGTAACTTCTGTGTGGGATTGCAAAAATAAAAAGTGCTGACTGCGGCTGTGAAATAAAAGGCCGGCCGATATGTTAAAACTAAAATATTTTGTATGGAAATAAAGAAAAGATGGCGTTCTGGTCCTTTCGGACAACACCATCTATTTTTTATGCGTGAAAGTTATGTTCCAGAATCAGAAGCGAAAATTGAAACCATGCTTACAACAATTAGAAATTATTATAAATCTGACATTTTATAAATATTTTGCAACAAAGGATCACTATGGGAAAACTCTATATTATTCTACTTTTTTAAGTTTTTCCAAAACCTCTTCCGGCGTAAAACCTGATTTATAAATTAAATCCTGGATTTTTTCCATTTGCATTTGCTTTTCCTTTGTAAGGATATCCTGTTTCTGATTTTTTAAGCCTTTGATTTTTTCATCAAGTTTGGCTTTCTTTCCTTCAAGGGATTTGATCAATCCGTCAATTTCGCTGAGCCTTTCCTGGTCGGTTTTAGTTTTGCCTCTTGGCATGTGGGGTGCTCCTTTCAAATAAAATATTATCTTTATTATCAGTATATTGCAAATATTTCATTTGTAAACAGGAAAAATAAAAAAAACATGTGCTTTTGTAATTATTTCTAAAAAAATTGAGCCTTTTGTTCCATGAAGAATTTATTGTAAGTCCATATATTTAAAATGTTTGCCATGATGCAGCTTTGGATACTAAAATTTATTATATATCTGCCGGCTACTTTAAGTAGAAAAAGTATAAATAAAATTTTTACGGCTTTATATAAACTTGAAACCTAAAATAGCAGAACATGCCGAAATATGGTGCTTAAACCTTTTTGCAGCTCAGGGCAATCTTAAAAAGCATCAAATGAAGGTTTGCTTAAAGTGAACAGCAGCAAAATATATCATTTAATCGTGGCATATAAATTTACTTTGTTATGCTGCAAAACATCAAAAGGGAAGAACTTATTAATGTAATATTTTCAAAAGAATGTGAGGGTGGCAAAAAATCTTTCATAAGGTAAAAAGCGAGTCAGCGTGCGCCGCAAAATACCCGCAACGCTATTTCAGATAGCTACTGTGCTTTCTGGCATTATAATTTATGCTACATATAATATTGGCGTGATGCTCGCGCTGATTAGCCACATTATGCTTAAGCAGGCGGAAAATCCGGCGCAGGTAACTTGAACATTGCACAGCAGTAAATATGCGCAGAAAATGCGCCCTGAAAGTTTACCCTTCAGGGCGTATCCTTGTGCTCATATGCTGGAATTGTAAAAGACTACTGCCGTTCCTCCATCTCATCGGGGGAAAAACGGCCTGTGCTGTACTCGCCTGCGCAGTTTTTAGTGTAGAGCCTGCGGATTTCGTCAGCATCGCCTGTCTGCCCGAGAACCCACATAAGCTTTGTTACGGCTGCCTCGGTCGTCATATCTTTTGCCTCGAGCACTCCTGTTTCCAGAGCCTTGCGTCCAGTCTGATAAATTGAGAAGTCGCTCGGCTCATAAAGGCACTGGCTGCACACAACGACGGTGACGCCTGCCTTTATCATCATTCTTAGCTTTGCTACGAGGTCGCGGCGGATAAAATTGAGCCCGCCGGCGCCGAAAGCTTCGATTACAATGCCGCGGTAATTCATTTTCAGCAGCGCGTCGAAAATATCAGGGTCGAGCCCGGGTGTGAGCTTCAGAAGAAAAACGCGGTTGCATATTTTATCCTTAAGCATGAAATCACCGCTGCTTTTTGGCAGGGCGCTTTTGTTTATGACAAGGCCCTTTGCGTCTACGCAGGCTATGTAGGGGTAATTTATGCTCTCGAAAGCATCCATGGCGAATGTCCGCACTTTCACGGCGCGCGTGCCGAGGATTACTTTGCGGTGGAATGCGACAAATACGCCGGGATTGCCGGAAGCAGCCATGGCAAACGCGCAGCGTAGGTTTTCAATGCCGTCGGTCAGCAGGTGTGTCAAAGGGAGCTGCGAGCCTGTGAGCACAAGCGGCACTTTAATATTGTGCAGCATGAATGAAAGGGCTGATGCCGTGTATGCCATAGTGTCTGTGCCATGTGTGAGCACCATGCCGTCGTAATGCCTGTATTCTTCCGCTACTGTACAGGCTATGCGCTGCCATTCTTCTGGCTGTATGTTGGAGCTGTCAAGCCGGAACAGTGGCTTGACTGTTACCTGGAAGCCAGGCGGCAGCCTGCGCAGGGATATGAGGCTATTGTCACTTATGTCCGGTGCAAGCCCTTCACTTGTCTGCCTGCAGGCGATTGTGCCGCCTGTTGTGATTAAAAGTATTTTTTTCATATATTGCGAATGCTTTTATGCCTGCGGTAACAGGCCTGCTTGCCTGTTACCGCAGGCGCTGATTCTTCCCCCCTAATGCATTTCGGCATAGTAAGATCAGTATAGCATAGTAATAGAAAATGTAACAGTGCTTATTTCGCGGGTTGGGCTTTATTCCATCTTTGAGCCCTGCTGCTTGACATTGGCACATTTTACTTATACTCTTTATATGTTCGAATATATTAAAAGGGCATTGTGCATAAAAAGTACGGGCGGCCATGCGGCGCGCCCGAAAAATAAAAAAGGGGATTTCTAATGTGAAATATTTTGACCTTCACTGCGACACACTGACAAAATGCCGTGAAAATCGGGAAGAGCTGAAAAACGCCAAGCTAAGCGTAAACCTTGAGAAAGGGAAAAAGTACGTGAGCTGGGCGCAGGTGTTTGCAATCTGGATAGACGACAGCCTGCGCGGCAAAGAGGCATACGGCTTTTTCAGCCGGAATGCGGGCTTCTTTGCGGAACAGATGAAAAAGAACAGCGGTACCGTCTCATTCTGCCGTTCTTCAGGCGATATACGCAAAGCAGCCGAAAACTCAAAAGAAATTGCGCTGCTTTCTATTGAAGGCTCAGGCGCGCTTGCCGGCAGAATAGAGAACCTGTACAATGCCTATAAAGCCGGAGTGCGCCTTATAACGCTCACATGGAACGGAAAATGCGAAGCCGGTGACGGCTGCATGGTTGAAAACGCTGGCGGCCTCACGCCTTTTGGGCTTGACCTTGTGTGCAAGATGGAACAGCTTGGCATAATAGTTGACGTTTCGCACCTTTCTGAAAAGGGCTTCTGGGATGTTGCCAGAACGGCGAAAAGGCCATTTGTAGCGTCACATTCGGACTCAAAGGGAGTCTTTGACTGCAGGCGTAACCTAACAGATGACCAGTTCCGCGAAATTGTGAAAGGCGGCGGCCTTGTGGGACTTAATTTCTGCAGAAAATTTTTAGCTGGCGGCAGGGTGACGGTGGAAGACATCATAAGGCATGCTGACCATTACCTGCACATTGGGGGCGAAAAAGCCCTTGCGCTGGGCTCAGACTTTGACGGGTGTGCCCTACCTGACGGCATCCGCGGCACGGAAGACGTAGCAAATATCCATTCTGCCTTCTGCAAAGAATTCGGCAGTGAACTTGCTGACGCGGTATTTTATGGCAATGCGTTCCGCTTTTTCACGGAAAACCTTTAAATACCAAATACAGCTTTTTACGCGGCTCGCTTTTTTATGTATATCAGGCCATCGTGCGGCCAAAGTAATCATATACCCTGCTTGAAGGCATTGGCTTTGCGTACCGGAACCCTTGTATCCTGTCGCATCCGCACTGGCGGACAAACCTGTCGTGCTCAGGAGTTTCGACGCCTTCTGCGATGACGCCAAGATGAATATCCTTAAAAGCTTTTGTAAGCTCGCGTATTACAATATTGCATTTCTTGTTTTCAATGGAATCCCAGATAAGGCTCTTGTCGATTTTCACGTCGTCGAAAGGCAGGTCAATAACATTGGCAATGTTTGAGTACCCTGTGCCGAAATCATCGAGCGCAAACTGGACGCCTTCATTGCTCATTTCGCGTATCTGGTCGCCTGCTTGGCGGTAGTTGCGTATGAGTGTGCTCTCGGTAATTTCAAGGACTATGCGGTTTGGCGAAATGTGGTTTTTGCGGATAATGTCGAGAACATGGTCGGCAAGGTCCGGCCGTGTGAGGTCTACTGCGGAAAGATTAATGGAGATAGAGTCGATGTCGGTGCCGCAGGACAGCATTGAGCGGATATATCCGGCAACTTTGTTGAGGACCATACTGCTGATTTCCATTATCATCCCGTTTTTCTCGGCTATGGGTATGAACTCGCCGGGAGGAACAAAATGGCCGCTTTCGTCCTGCAGCCGTAGAAGCGCCTCCGCTTCCGTGAAGTTATTATCCTGTATGCTGTAAAGAGGCTGGTAATAGATTATAAATTTGTCATTTTTTAACGCGTGGTACATTAAATCTTCGAGATGATGCTGGTAAACAGGACTGTCCCGATCAAGCACAACCTGCGGCACGCCGATGCCCGCCGGGGAATTCCCGGGCGAAGCTTTTGGGGCATGGCTGGAAGTTTTGAACATACCAATCACTCCATAACTGCATTTTTGGGGCGATGCACTTGCTTTATCATTAAAAAGATTTTTAAAGGAAATACCCATGTGGCACTGATATATATATCGCCTAGAAATAATATTGATTTAGTAAAAAATATGGTTGTCATGACTCGGGATATTGCCAATATAATAACATAGAATAATTATAAAGTACAGTGCTAAAACGATTCAGACTGCATAATTGTGCGAAATTACAAAAAATGCGTCTTTTCATTATAAAAATTTGTAATTTTCGAAACTTAAATGACGACTTTTCGCAATTTATCGTATGAATATTTTGCCACGGCGGACTAAAAATAATATGGGGTGAAAATATGCGCAAGAAAAAGATTTCTGCCGTGGTGTCTGTCGTGCTACTCGTAGCGGTGCTCAGCGGCACGGCAGTTTATAGTTCTATGCAGGCCGAAAAATACAAGCGCGGCCTTCAGTACGGCTACCGCCGAGCGTTAAGTGATCTTGGCAACCATGTGGGAAATATTGAAACGGCTCTCGAAAAAGCGCCATACACAAACACGCCGACGGAGCAGAATGGCCTTGCGGCAAAGCTTATGCAGGAGTCTGGCATGGCAAAATCTGCGCTTTCGGTTCTGCCGGTCGGCGACAATTCACTTGATAATGTGAGCCGCTTTATAACTCAGGTGGGCGACTTTGCCATGTCGCTTTCAAAGCGCACATCACAGGGAGAGGCAATCACAGCGGACGAATTTAAAACGATGCAGAGCCTTGGCACTTACTCAAAAAAGCTTTCAAACGATATGCAGACTGTCGATATTGATTTCAGCGATGCAGAAACATTCCATGACAGCGTAAAAGAAACAGCAAACGATTTTAGCAATTTTCCGTCACTTATCTATGACGGCCCTTTTTCGAGCAGCGTCATGAACCGTAAACCAAAGTTTACGCAGGGAAAGGAACAGGTACTTCAGGGAAATGCCGAAAATATTGCGGCCGATTTTCTCGGCATGAAGCAGAGCCAGCTTACACATACACAGGACAATGCCGGAACGCTGCCGGTGTATAACTTTACGGCTGAAAACGGAAATATCACCATTTCAGTTACAAAGGCCGGCGGGCTGGTTTCGAGCATGGTGGATTCCCGCGCAGTGGGAAGCTCTAAGCTTGGCTATGCAGAAGCTTCTAAAAAAGCGCGGGATTTTCTCGGCTCGCGCGGCATAAAAAGCATGAAGGAAAGCTACTATGCCATTGAAGATAACATCTGCCTGATAAACTATGCTTATGACCAGGACGGTGTGATCTGCTACCCGGACCTCATAAAAGTTGGCGTTGCGCTCGACAACGGCAAAATAGCCCGCTTTGAGTCCGCCGGATATATAATGAATCACCATGACAGGAACCTTAAGGCAAAACTGACGGCTGCACAGGCGAAGGAAAAAGTAAGCCCGAGGCTTAAAATTATACAGAGCCGCCCTGCACTTATACCTACGGACGGCGGCAGTGAAAAGCTGACTTATGAGTTCCTGTGTTCGGGCATAAACAACGAACGCGTGCTTATTTATATCAACGCAGATACGGGTTACGAAGAGAATATCCTCATAATCCAACAATCGGACCACGGCATACTGACAAAATAAAAAAGCCGCCCTGAATGAGCAGGGCAGCTTTTTCCACATATGACGCTTATTTTACTGCTTACCGAGCAGCTTTACAAGCACGGCTTTTTGGGCATGGAGGCGGTTTTCGGCCTCGTCGAAAAATTCTTTTGAATGCTCTTCAAACACATCGGCCGTGATTTCTTCTCCGCGGTGCGCAGGCAGGCAGTGCAGGACTATTGCGTCGGGCTTTGCCTGCGAGAGGACTTCTTTGTTTATCTGGTAGCCCTTAAAATCCTTCCTGCGCTTTTCGGCTTCGGCCTCTTCGCCCATTGATGCCCATACGTCGGTAATAAGCACATCGGCGCCTTTTGCGGCTTCGAACGGATCCTGTGTCATGCTGAACGCCGGATGCACGGCGGCAAAGTCTAACACAGCGGCATTTGGTTGGTATGCGGCAGGGCAGGCGACAGAAACTTCCATCTTTGATTTCAGCCCGCCGACGATAAGTGAATTCATCATGTTGTTGCCATCACCTATGAAGCATAGTTTCAGGCCTTCGAGCGGGCCCTTATATTCGCGTATAGTCATGAGGTCGGCCAGCACCTGGCACGGATGCGAGAGGTCGGTAAGGCCGTTGATGACGGGGATGGAGCCATTGCGCGCGAGTGCTTCTGCTTCCGACTGTTTGAAAGTGCGTATCATTATCCCGTCGAGGTAGCGGGAAAGGACACGCGCCGTGTCCTGAACAGGTTCGCCGCGGCCTATCTGCAGGTCGTTCGATGAAAGGAAAATCGGCAACCCGCCGAGCTGGTACATGCCGACTTCGAATGAAACGCGCGTCCTTGTGGAAGCTTTCTCAAAAATCATGCCGAGCGTTTTGCCTGCGAGGACTTTATGCTCCACACCCTTTTTCTGGTCGCTTTTCAGCCTGTCTGCAAGGTCAAGTATTTCCTTGATGTCTTCGCCTGTCAGATCCATCATTTTTAAAAGATGCTTCATAGTGCGATCCCTCCCGTTGTTTCACATTGTTTTTCCGCTGAGCGTATTTTCCAGGATATCGAGGCCGTGGCCTGCTTCCTGCTTTGTCACCGTGAGCGGTGGAAGCAGGCGCAGCACATCTTTTGCCGTAAGTATAAGCAAGCCGTTCTTAACACATTCTACCGCAATTTCGGCCGGATTGCCATGCTTTGGCTTTGCGCCTATCATAAGCCCCATGCCGCGCACATAGGATATGCCGTCCATAGCACGGAGCCTTTCGGCAAAATATTGCCCTTTTGACCGGACTCCCTTTAAAAATGCCGGTTCTGAGACACGCTCAAGCACAGCAAGGGCGCCGGCACAAGCTACGGGATTCCCGCCGAATGTAGAGCCGTGCGTGCCGCTGCCCATTATGCTACCGAGCCTTTCGCTGCAAAGGCAGGCGCCCATCGGCAGGCCACCGGCAAGCGCTTTTGCGCTTGACACAACGTCAGGCTGCACGCCGTAGTTCTGGTAGCAGTAAAAAGCGCCTGTGCGCCCTACCCCTGTTTGCACTTCGTCAATTATCATGAGTATTTTATTTTCCGTGCAAAAAGAGCGAAGCTCGTGCACAAATGATTTGTCAAGGGGTATCACGCCGCCCTCACCCTGAATGAGCTCAAGCATTACGGCGCATGTCTTGCCTGTTACGCATGACTTTATCCCTTCCATTGAAGCGTCGGCGTACTTGAATCCGCCTGCAAGCGGGAGGAACATGCTGTGGAACATTTCCTGCCCCGTTGCTGCAAGCGTGGCTACGGTGCGCCCGTGGAAGGAATTTTTAAGCGTTATGATTTCCGGTTCTTTTATGCCGAGGGCGTCTTCGCCGTATTTCCGCGCAAGCTTGATGCAGCACTCGTTTGCCTCTGCGCCGGAGTTGCAGAAGAAGATCTTTCCCATGCCGCTTATGTGGCATAGCTTTTCTGCAAGCTCGGCCTGCACGGGGCTGTAGTAGAGGTTCGAAATATGCTGGATAGCGGCGGCCTGCTTTGTAATGGCCGCCGCCCATTTCTCATCCGAATATCCGAGGCAGTTAACGCCTATGCCGCTTGTAAAGTCAATGTATTCTTTGCCTTCGGTATCTTTTGCCGTTGCATTTTTGCCGGAAACAAGGGCAACGGGAAACCGCGAGTAAGTCGGCATAACATAGCTGTCAAGCTTGTTTTTCACCGTTTCAAACGTCATTATCTGTCCCTCCTGACGTTAGTTAATAAAACATGGTGCCTATGCCTTCGTCTGAAAAAAGCTCGATGAGTATTGAATGGGGTATACGCCCGTCGATTATATGCGCGCGCTGCACGCCGTTCTTGGCCGCGTCGGCGCAGCACTGGACTTTCGGTATCATGCCGCCTGAAATAATGCCTTCAGCCTGAAGCTTCGGTATGTCGCCCACTTTTACAACAGGAATGAGGGAGTCTTCATCGTCTTTATCGCGAAGGAGGCCGCGCACGTCCGTCATGAGTATGAGCTTTTCGGCTTTAAGTTCTGATGCTATTTTTGCAGCGGCTGTGTCGGCGTTTATATTGTAGACTTCACCGTTTTCGCCGCCTGCAATAGTTGCCACAACCGGGATGTATCCGTTTTGCGTCGCATTGCGCAGCGGGGCTGGATTGACTTTGGTTATCTCGCCTACATAGCCGAGCTCTTTTGGGCCGGAGATTTTTTTTGCTTCCAGGAGGCCGTCATCAAGTCCGCACAAGCCGACGGCGCGCCCGCTGTGCTGCTCGAGGAGTTGCACAAGGCCCTTGTTTACCTTGCCTGCAAGCACCATCTGCACTATATCGATAGTTTCGCTGTCAGTGCACCGCAGGCCGTCGACAAAATGGCTTTCCTTGCCGACCTTTTTAAGCATGGCGTCGATTTCATTGCCGCCGCCGTGCACCACAACAACGCGTATGCCGACAAGCTGCATGAGAACTATGTCGCACATCATGGCGTCTTTGAGGGACTCGTTTACCATGGCGCTGCCGCCGTATTTTACGACTATTGTTTTTCCGGCATGTGTCTGTATGTAAGGCAGCGCCTGGACAAGTATATGTGCGCGCTCGCTGTTGGAGATTTTCATGCTTTTGCTTTCCCACTTTCTGGCCGGCTTTCCCGCAGAGCCTGATGCAAGATTTTTCCCTAAGTAAGGAAGGGCAGGTCATGTGCGGTAAGAACCGTTTATTTTAACATAATCGTAGGTGAGGTCGCAGCCGTATGCAGTGGCGGAAGCCGTCCCGTCGGCGAGGGCCACGATTACGGTTATCTCGTCTTCTGAGAGAACTTTTTTGGCCTTTTCTTCTGAAAACGGTATGCCTGAGCCATTGCGGCACACGGTTATGCATCCGGCTTTTGATGAAAACGAAACGCCGATTTTGGAGATGTCCGTATCTGCGCCGCTGTATCCCACGGCGCAAAGCACGCGGCCCCAGTTTGCATCGGCGCCGAACATGGCGGCCTTAAACAGGTTTGAGCAGATGACGCCTTTTGCCGCCTTGCGTGCGCTTTCCCTATCTTTAGCACCTGTGACGCGGCAGACAAGCAGCCGCGACGCGCCCTCGCCGTCTTTTGCAATGGTGCGGGCAAAGCGTGTGCAGAGCTGCGTGAGTGCCGCGGTGAATATCTCAAACTCCGGCCCGTAGGCTTCACTAATTTTTTTATTCCCAGCAAGGCCGTCGGCAAGTATGGCGCACATATCGTTCGTCGATGTATCGCCGTCTATGCTCACCATGTTGAACGTAACGTCAACGGCCCTGTGCAGGGCACAGTTAAGCGCATCCTTTGAAATAGCGGCGTCTGTTGTTATGAAGCAGAGCATTGTGCCCATGTTTGGGTGTATCATGCCGGAGCCCTTTGCAATGCCGCCTATTCTGACTTCTTTCCCACCTATGGTGCAGCTGATGGCAAAATTCTTTACTTTGGTGTCTGTCGTCATTATTGCCTTTGCTGCCATTTCCGAGCCGCCTGGTGAAAGCGAGGCGGCAAGCTCTGGAATTTTAGCGGCTATCGGTTCAATTGGGAGCACCTGGCCTATGACGCCGGTGGATGCAACAATGATGTTTTCAGGCTTGAGCCCGAGGGCACCGGCGGCAAGCAAACACATTTTTTTCGCTTTCTCCATGCCATCGCTGTTGCACGTGTTGGCGTTGGCGCTGTTGCATATTACGGCTTGCGCTGTGCCGTCCTTAATGTTTTCTTCCGTAACGAACAGAGGCGCGCCTTTTACGAGGTTCTTTGTATAAACCGCGGCGGCGGCGCATGGGACTTCCGACACAATCATGGCGAGGTCGGGCTTAGACGCATTTCTGCGCAGACCGCAGTGGATGCCTCCTGCCTTGAATCCCTTCGCAGCGCATGCGCCGCCTTCAATGTATGGATATTCAGCCATTTGACATGCCTCCTTATTTTTTGCCAGCCAGTTCCGAAGCTATTTTAAAATCACACTTTTTATGTAAATTTTATGTAAATATAATAAACCGTATCGAATCTTTCTCTGCTTGCCCCACCGGCCGGCTGCCGCGCCGCAGTCTAAAAGCAGCGGCTGATGGCCGCATGATTTCCACTGCCATTCATTTAAGTATGGATAGTATATTATCAGATATACAGATACACGGTTGTAGATTTATTAAACTGCGCTTTTTAAAAAGCAGGGGGCAATGATGTGAGGCCGGCCTTTTCGTCAAGCCCGAGCATTAGGTTCATGTTCTGCATGGCCTGGCCTGCCGAGCCTTTTACCATGTTGTCAATGGCTGAAACGGCTATAAGCGTTTCCGTGTGGCTGTCGATATGCAGTGAGATGTCGCAGAAATTTGAGAGCCTCACATTTTTGATGTCTGCCGTGCGCCCATCGGGAAGCAGCCTGATAAAGAATTCCCTGCCGTAGCGCTTTCCATACGCATTGCGGAGCTGCTCCATGGTTACACCCGGTTTGAGTTTTGCGTAGCATGTTGCAAGGATACCGCGGCTTACAGGTATGAGGTGCGGCACAAATGTGATGTGCGTCTCTTTTCCGGAAACGGTACTGAGCGTCTGTTCCATCTCGGGGGTATGGCGGTGGCAGCCGGCTTTGTATGCCGTCATGCTTTCGTTGAGCTCGGGAAAATGCGTGTTCTGTGTGGTTTTGCGGCCGGAGCCGGTTACACCGGAAGAGCAGTCGGCAATTATGCCGTCTGGGGAAACGAAGCCGCTTTCGAGGGCCGGCGCGAGCGCCAAGGGTACCGCCGTGGCATAGCAGCCGGGGTTAGCGACAAGCTTGCTTCCTTTTATATTTTCCCGGAAAAGCTCCGGAAGGCCGTAGGCGGCCTTTTCATGCAGCTCTGGAAAAATAAATTTGCCGTGGTACCATCTGCGGTAATCTTTCTCGCTCTTGAGGCGGAAATCGGCGCCCATGTCTATGAAAAATTTCCCGGCACAGAAACATTCTTCGGCAATTTCCTGCGAAAGGCCGCTTGGCAGCGCTGCAAAAACAACGTCGCTTTTTTTGATGACGTCTTTTTCATTTTCACAGATTTTGTCACAAAGGCGGTAATAAGCCGGATATACGCCGCTTAATGGCTTGCCCTCATAACTTACGGAGCCGACGGCCGAGACTTCAGCGTCAGGGTGGCCAGAGAGCATGCGCACAAGCTCTGCACCGGCATATCCTGTGGCGCCGATTATACCTGCGCGTATCATGCTTTTTCGCCCAGAAGGCCGAGGATTCGCTTTGCCTGTGCCTTCACATTTTCCGGAGCCGGCCCGCCGAGGGCTTTCCTGCCGTTTACACAATGGTCGAGGGAAATGGCTTCATAAATGTCACTGCCGAAACTGCTGCTGAACTGCTTGTATTTTTCGAGCGGCAGTGTTTCAAGCGTGAGGTGGTTTCCCGTGCAGTAGGCGACGATGTCACCCGTTATGCGGTATGCCGTGCGGAATGGCATGCCTTTGCCGGTAAGGTAATCGGCGCAGTCGGTAGCATTTATGAATCCGCCGGCGGCCGCTGCGCGCATGTTTTTCGGAATAGCTTTCATCGTCTTTAGCATTGGGGTGAACGTGCCAAGGCATGCCTCAAGCGTATCAACAGCATCGAATATGGCTTCCTTGTCTTCTTGCATATCCTTGTTGTAGGCAAGGGGGAGGCCTTTCATCATGGTAAAAAGCGTTACCATGTCACCTATTGCACGCCCACACTTGCCGCGTACAAGCTCGGCAATATCTGGGTTCTTTTTCTGCGGCATTATGCTTGAGCCGGTGGAAAAGGCGTCGTCGAGCTCCACAAATTTGAATTCCCACGAACACCAGAGCACGGTTTCCTCCGAAAGGCGTGAAAGGTGCACCATGCAGATGGCTATGCTTGATGCGAGCTCAAGGCAGAAATCGCGGTCAGAAACGCCGTCAAGGCTGTTCTGCATAGGGCCGGCGAAGTCGAGGAGCTCAGCCGTGCGCTCGCGGTTTATGGGATATGTTGTGCCCGCCAGCGCGCATGAGCCGAGGGGGCAGTAATCCATGCGCTTTTTAGTGTCGCGGAACCGGCCTATGTCGCGCATGAACATCTCTGCGTATGCTAAAAGATGGTGCCCGAATGTGATGGGCTGCGCGCGCTGCATATGCGTGTAACCGGGCATTATGGTGCCGCTGTAGGCAAGCGCCTTCCTGCATATCTCGGCGGTGAGGCCATGCAGCAGCCCGATGATTTTCTCAGTATGCTTTTTCAGATGGAGGCGCAGGTCGGTAGCCACCTGGTCATTGCGGCTGCGCGCCGTATGCAGGCGCTTGCCGGTATCGCCGAGTCGCTTTGTAAGCTCGCCTTCGACGAATGTGTGTATGTCTTCGGCGCTGCCGTCGATTTGCAGCATCCCGCTTTTAAGGTCGCTGAGTATGCCATTAAGCCCCTCACATATTTTAGACGCTTCTTCGGGAGCTATGATATTGCATTCGCCGAGCATGCGGGCATGGGCAATGCTGCCTTCTATGTCCTCCTGCGCCATGCGGCTGTCAAATGAAATAGAGGAGTTAAAGCTGTCAGCGGCGCTGCTGAGGCCCTTATGGAATTTTCCGGCCCACAGTTTCAATGTATATTCCCCCTGACTTTGGAATCCTTATATATTTTTACGTATACAGAAAAGGGGCAGATGCTCCGCCCCTCCTGAAAATCCGGACTGTATCATTCCTGGCTTTTAAGCCTGTGCTCGGCCTGGACGGCGATGGGGAGCCCGAAAAGGTTGATGAATCCCTGTGCGTCGGCCTGGTTATACACACTGTCGGCACTGAATGTAGCCATATCACTGTCGTAAAGTGAGTACTGCGACTTGACGCCCGCGTCTATTATGTTGCCTTTGTAGAGCTTCAGCTTAACATCGCCTGTGACGTTTTTCTGTGTTGAGTCGACGAATGCCGAAAGCGCTTCACGCAGCGGGGTGAACCATTTACCGTCATAGACAAGCTCAGCAAATTTAGGGCCGACCGTCTGCTTGTAGTGGAAAGTGTCTTTGTCAAGGCAAAGCTCTTCGAGCTTTTCGTGGGCGTGGTAAAGGATAGTTCCGCCAGGTGTTTCATAGACGCCGCGCGATTTCATGCCGACGAGCCTGTTTTCCACAAGGTCCACAATGCCAATGCCGTTTTGCCCGCCGAGCTCGTTAAGCTCGGCAATCATATCGACGCCGCACAGCTTTTGGCCGTTCAGCTTTACGGGAACACCTTTTTCAAATGATATAGTCACATATGTTGGCTTGTCAGGCGCCTTTTCAGGCGATACGCCAAGCTCGAGAATTTTATCATAGTCCGGCTCGTTTGCCGGATTTTCAAGGTCAAGCCCTTCGTGTGAAAGGTGCCAGAGGTTCTTGTCTTTTGAATAGTTGGTTTCCCTTGTTATGTTAAGCGACACATGGTGTGCTTCAGCATAGTCTATTTCTTCGTCGCGGGATTTGATGTTCCATATCCTCCATGGCGCAATAATGGCCATATCCGGTGCAAAAGCCTTAATGGAGAGCTCAAAGCGTACCTGGTCGTTGCCTTTTCCCGTTGCGCCGTGCGCAATGGCGTCGGCGCCTTCGGCCTTTGCAATCTCCACAAGGCGCTTTGCAATAAGCGGCCTTGCAAAAGACGTGCCAAGGAGGTATTTGCCCTCATAAACGGCATCGGCCTTAAGCGTCGGCCAGATGTAATCTTCAACGAGCTGTTTTTTGAGGTCCGCTATGTAAAGCTTTGATGCGCCCGTTTCCTTTGCCTTTTTCTCAAGGCCGTTAAGTTCTGCGCCCTGGCCGACGTCCGCCGCTACGGCGATGACTTCACAGTTGTTGTAGTTTTCCTTAAGCCACGGGATGATGACCGATGTGTCAAGCCCACCGGAATAGGCAAGAACAACTTTCCTGATTTCTTTTTTCATACCGCTCAACCGCCTTTTCTGTAATTTAAATTGATATTAATGTAATTTATAAGCTAATTATACACCTTATATGCAGAAAATCAACTGAACTATGAATATTTATTCAAATATTTTTTATAGTGACAAAAAGGCAAAAAGACAATTTTCCCTTTGGAGCCGGTTGGCACTGTGATATAATCATTATTGAAAGCAAAACAAAAAGGAGGATTTTCGATGGGTGAATTCAAAGAGATTAAAATCGGAGATATGAAGTTTAACCCTTTCAGCATGATCAGCAAAGAATGGATGCTCCTTACAGCGGGGAATGCTGAAAAATGCAATACAATGACCGTAAGCTGGGGCTCGCTCGGCGTCCTTTGGAAAAGTCCGGTTTCGAGCGTCTATGTGCGCCCTACGCGCTATACGCTGGAATTTTTGAACCGCGAAAAATATTACTCGCTGTGCGTGTTCGATGAAAAATACCGTGCGGCGCTTAATTACTGCGGGAGTCATTCCGGGCGCGACGGTGACAAAATTAAGGCGGCGGGCCTTACGCCGGCCTTTGATGAAGCCGCCCCGTACTTCAAGGAAGCCAAACTTGTGCTTATTTGCAGGAAGCTCTACAGGCAGGACTTCAGGCCGGAATGTTTCATTGAAAAATCGCTTGACGCTGAAAATTATCCGAAAAAAGATTACCACAAGATGTTTGTAGGAAGCATTGAGAAAGTGCTTGTTAAAGGATAAAAAATGCCCCGTAACCTCAGGCATTGTCTGAGGTTACGGGGCGTCCTTTTGCATTGGCACTATTTCCGGTCCATGTTTTCTTCTGTTTGCCGGTCTGTCTGCTCTTCAATTTTGCTGAACGTTTCCTCGCTTAGGTCATGCTCCATTTTACAGGCGTCAGCTGCGGCGTTTTTTTCGCTGACGCCGATGCCGACAAGGAATTTCGTTATTGTGCGGTGCCTGTTGTAAATGCGCTGGGCAATGGCAAGGCCGGAATCCGTAAGCGTTATGTATCCGTCGGAGTCCATGTTGATGTACCCGTTTTCGCGCAGGCGCTTCATGGCTATGCTTATGCTTGGCTTTGTGTAGCCGAGCATATTGACAATATCGATGGAGCGCACAGCGCCCTTTTCGTTTTTTATCATAAGGACTTTTTCAAGATAGTCTTCTGCTGATTCATGAATCTGCATGAATTCTCCCCCCAGACAGACAAGATTCAAACAATCAAACAATTATAATTAGAGTAGCACAATCAAACTTTATTTGCAAGGAAGAGAAAATCTTGGAGGCCTATTGACAATTCGGGTTAGCCATAGCTAACTTTCACGTGGCAGGCACAATGTTTTATAAAAAACAAACACAATCAAGCCCGAGCATTTTAAAAGCGATGAAGCCGGCCGCATGTTAAAGGTAGCATTTGCCTCTTTAGGGAATTGACAGGGCGGCCGCGTTTCATTATAATAGTTTATTGTCCAGAAATACAAGCTGCGTTTTATCCGCAGCTTTAAAAGGGTGGTCGCTTTATGACTAATAATAAGCAGATTCTTCTTACAAAAGACGGCCTTGAAAAACTTAAGGTCGAGCTCGATGAGCTTAAAACAGTAAAAAGGAAAGAAGTATCCGAGAAAATCAAGGTCGCCCTTTCTTTCGGTGACCTCTCCGAAAACAGCGAGTACGACGAAGCAAAAAATGAACAGGCCATAGTTGAGGCGCGCATTGCGGACATTGAGGCAATGCTCAAGCGCGTGAAAGTTATAGATGAGAGCGAGCTCAGCTCGGAAAATATCCACATTGGCTCTAGAGCCGAACTGCGCGTTACAGACCCGGCAACTGGCGAAAGCCAGGTAGTAAATTACAAAATTGTCGGCTCGAATGAAGCTGACCCAATTAACGGTTGCATCTCTGATGAATCGGCTGTTGGCAAGGCGCTTCTCGGCCACAGCATAGGTGAAAGGGTAAATGTGGAAGTCCCTGCTGGCACAATGGAGTATGAGGTCCTTACTATTTCCAAATGATTTAATGCAGGCTTATCCGTCTGCTGCACTCCAAGCTGCCATATTTTAAATTGCAGGCCGGGCCGGAAAACAAAGTGACAAGTAAAGGATGAAAGTTTGGGGAATTGATAATGAGCGAAAAGAACAAAGAGAAAGTACAGGATGAACCGGAACAGGAAAATGTGAGCGAGATGCAGATACGCAGGCAGAAACTCGCCACATTGTGTGAAAAAGGGCGCGACCCGTTTCAGATTACCACATGCCCGCGCAATATAACTGCACAGGGAATACGCGACCGCTTTGCGGAACTGGAAAGCAAAGACGTCTGCATTGCGGGCCGCATTATGAGCTGGCGCGATATGGGCAAGGCCAGCTTTATGGATATCTATGACCGCAGTGGCAAAATCCAGGTTTACATGAAAATTGACCAGGTTGGCGAAGAAAGCTACACAGACCTTAAAAGCTGCTGGGATGTCGGCGACATCATCAGCGTCCAGGGCTATGTTTTCAAAACGCGCCGCGGCGAGATTTCTGTCCATGCGCGTGAAGTCCGCCTCCTGGCAAAATCCCTGCGCCCGCTGCCGGAAAAATTTCATGGCCTGAAAGACACGGACCTGCGCTACCGCCAGCGCTACCTTGACCTGATTGTCAACCCGGAAGTTAAGAAAACGTTTTTCCGCAGGAGCAAGATAATCAAGACTATCCGCGATATGCTTGACAGCAAGGGCTATATTGAGGTTGAGACGCCGGTGCTAAACACAATTCCGGGCGGAGCCACAGCGCGGCCGTTTGTTACCCACCACAACTCGCTCAATATTGACATGTACCTGCGCATAGCAACGGAGCTGCACTTAAAGCGCCTTATCGTTGGTGGCTTTGAAAAAGTGTACGAGATAGGCCGTATCTTCCGCAACGAGGGCATGGACGTAAAGCATAATCCGGAATTTACGACGGTTGAGATGTACGAAGCGTACACTGACTATTTCGGTATGATGGACCGCACGGAGGATATTATCCGCGCATGTGCAAAAGCTGCCTGCGGCAGTGAGCAGATAGTCTACCAGGGCGACGCGATAGATTTCTCGGTGCCTTTTAGGCGCATTACAATGAATGACGCTATAATCAAATACACTGGCATAGATTTCCTCTCGTTTAAAGGCGACACGGAAAAAGCGCGCGGGGCCGCAAAGCAGCTCGGCGTTGAGCCGAAGGAAACGGATCTCTGGGGCAATATCATGGCGCTCGTTTTTGACCAAAAAGTTGAAGACAAACTCGTGCAGCCGACTTTTGTCTACGATTATCCAGTGGAGGTTTCACCGCTCACGAAGCGCAAGCGCGGTACCCCTGAGCTTGTTGAAAGGTTTGAGCTTTTCATTGCGCGCTGCGAGCTGGCCAATGCCTACTCTGAACTTAATGACCCGATAGACCAGAGGGAGCGCTTTGTGCGCCAGATGGAACTGCGCGCTAAGGGCGATGAGGAAGCCAATATAATTGACGAGGATTTTCTCACAGCTATGGAATACGGCATGCCGCCTACGGGTGGCATGGGCATGGGCATCGACAGGCTTGTCATGCTCCTGACTGACAGCCCGTCGATACGCGATGTGCTCCTTTTCCCGACCATGAAGCCAAAAGAGGAAGAGTAAAAAAAAATCTGCGGGATTTTTTACTCATTATAGGCAGGATAACTGCAGCAGGAGTGCCTGCTGCGTTGGTATGTGAACAACTGCCGGTCTGTATTTTAGAAAATCGTTCCAGCCTTCGTCGAAAAAAGGCTGGGACTTTTTTTGCTTTTTGTGTGCGATTGCGGTAAAATCAAAACAGTGCAGCAGGAACTGCGCCTGCTGAAAATATAGAATGTTCATAACTTGGATTTACATTCGTCTATTTTTTATCTTAAAATGATAGGAATACTAAAAATGTATTTTGCGAGGGCAAGCTAAGGAGGGCATAGTATGGAAAATGCGAAAATCATGGTTGTGGATGATGACCAGAATATATGTGAACTTCTGCGGCTGTATCTTGAAAAAGAAGGGTATACCGTCGTAACGGCAAATGACGGCAGAAAAGCGCTTGATATGTTTGACCGTGAAAAACCGGATTTAATGCTGCTTGACATTATGCTGCCGGGTCTTGACGGGTGGCAGGTATGCCGCGAGATACGTAAAAAAAGCCAGTGCCCGATAATCATGCTGACTGCGAAAGGCGAAGTCTTTGACAAAGTGCTCGGCCTTGAGCTCGGCGCTGACGACTATGTTGTAAAGCCGTTTGAAACTAAGGAAGTAGTGGCGCGCATAAAGGCGGTGCTGCGCCGCATAGGCAAAAACGGCGAAGAGCCGGTAAAAGAAGTAAAATATGATAAACTTTCGATAAACTTGACAAACTATGAGTTGAAGGTAAACGGCAAGCAGATAGACACGCCGCCTAAAGAGATGGAGCTTATCTACCATCTTGCCAGCAACCCCAACCGCGTATTTACACGCGACCAGCTTCTCGATGAAGTCTGGGGTTTTGACTACTACGGCGACAGCCGCACTGTGGACGTCCATGTAAAGCGCCTACGCGAAAAGCTGGAAGGCGTCTCGGATCAGTGGTCGCTTAAAACCGTGTGGGGCGTAGGATATAAGTTTGAAGTAAAGGATTCTGATGAGATAAGCGCACAGAACAAAGATACAAACACAAACACAAAAACGAAGAAAGAAAAAACTGCAAAATAATATGGGATTCCATCCAGGGTGAAATAATGAAAAAAACCCTTTTTAAAAAATATCTGAGAATTACAACAGCAATTATCCTCGTTAGTTTTTTAGCCATAAGCATTATAATACTCATCTTTATCACGGATTACTGGAAATCGGAAAAGCGCAGCCTGCTGCAGAAAAATGCCGAAAATGTAGCTATGCTCGCGGCGGGCACAGCCACAACCACGCAGCACAACCTTTACCGCCTCAACATGGACACAATGGAGGCATTTACCAAGGCTTTTGCACGTAATATAGAGTCCGACATATTCATTACGGATACAGACGGCAGGGCAATACTCCTGGCGTACGGGAGCGCTGGCACTGTGGACGTGAGCGAGCCTGTCAGCAGGGACATAATGAAGCAGACGCTTAAAGGCCTCTACAGTTCAGAGGGGACTATGGACGGTATGTACCAAAACAAATGCTACACTGTAGGCGTGCCTATCATAGTGAGCGACAGCAACGGCAGCCGGCAGCCAATCGGTGCGGTGTTTGCAGTCTATAATGCAAAAACATTTGACGCATTCCGCTGGGCTGTAATCAAAGTCTTACTCTGCGCGCTTATAATAGCTTTTGGAGTTTCGTTTGCCGTAGTATGGCTTTTCACATACCGCCTTGTGCAGCCGCTTCGTAAAATGGCCTCTGCGGCACGCAGCTTTGGTAAAGGCAACTTTTCTGCCCGTGTCCCGGTCACAAGCCATGATGAGATAGGCCAACTTGCGGAAGCGTTCAACAATATGGCTGATTCCTTGGCGTCAAGCGAAACGGCAAACAGAAATTTTGTAGCCAATGTTTCCCATGAACTTAAAACGCCGATGACTACCATAGCGGGCTTTATAGACGGCATTCTCGATGGCACCATACCGCCGGAAAAGGAAAAGCATTACCTTGGCATAGTTTCACAGGAAGTGAAGCGCCTCTCGCGCCTTGTGCGCACAATGCTTGACCTTTCACGCATAGACAGCGGCGCTTTGAAGCTCCGCCCGACGCGCTTCGACATTACCAACACCGTTTGCGTTGTGCTTCTGTCTTTTGAGCAAAAGATAGAAAAAAAGAAGATAGATGTCCGCGGCATGGACGGCATACAGAGCATTTATGTTGAAGGCGACCCGGATATGCTCTATCAGGTCGTGTATAATCTTGTTGACAATGCCGTAAAATTCACAAATGAGGGCGGGTACCTGAAAATCGAACTGTCGCAGGGCAACGGCAGGACGACCGTAGCTCTTGAGAACAGCGGGCCGGGCATTGAGCCAGACGAGCTTCCCATGGTGTTCGAGCGGTTTTATAAGACGGACAAATCGCGAAGCCGCGACAAAAACGGCATGGGCCTCGGCCTGTACCTTGTGAAAACCATTATCCGCATGCATGGCGGCGAAATAACTGCTTCAAGCGAGCAGGATAAATTTACAAGATTCGAATTCTGGATTCCCGACAAAGCTGTCAGGCAGAAAGGCGGTACTTCCTGCCGCCTTGTAGAAACAACGGCGGACACTTCTCCGGGGGGACCCGGAAAATAAGAGAAAGGGCATATTCACTATGAATGATAGCAACCAGGAGCCTTGGAACAGCAGCCAGGGCAGTGACGGCGGGGATAACAGCCGGCCGGAAAACAGCGGAAATTCCCCTTCAGAAGAGCCTGCTGCTGCAGATGAGAAGCAGGAAAAACAGCCTGAAAATGGCCAAGAGGCAGGCAGCAGCACTGAGGAAGGGAAAAGCCCTACGAGTTCTGGAGGGCCTGATGCGGGCCAAAAGCAGCAGGGCGGCCTTCCGCCGTATGGCCAGGCTCACGGTGGCCAGGGCTGGAACCAGCCTTCATATGGCGGCTATTACCCTTACAGCAAATACGGCTATTATCAGGACAGGTATGATAACCCGTATTCGCCTCAGCAGAACCAGCAGCCGCCATGGGGGCCTAACGGCCCAATGCCGCCGAAGCAGCACCATAAGATGGGCAGTGGGCTGAAAACATTCTTCTGGGTAATTGGCATTGTTGCGGCAGGGCTTGTTGTGGCATTTGCCGTCTTTGCCGCGCGTCCGGGCCTCATGCAGCAGGGTGCTGATTCTCAGTCAGGCCAGGCATCTTCCTCACAGTCCTCCTCATCTGGGATAAACGGAACCATGCCGAAAAACAAATCGGGCTCTTCAGGCTCCGGAAGTGTAATAAGTGGCATTTCAGGCAATGGTATCGACCCTAATGCCAAGGGTATTACTATCCAAAGCAAACCTACAGGTTCCGCTATGAGTGCGAAAGATGTTTACAAGAAAGTTATACAGAGTGTGGTAGGCGTTGAGACAACGGTAAGTTCTGCTTCCAGCGCCGGTGGAGGTGCTACAGGGGAAGGAACGGGCATAGTTGCGTCGAGTGATGGATATATACTGACTAATGCCCATGTTGTCGGCTATTCAAGGAATAACACCGAAAAAGTGATCCTGCACAGCAACAAGGCATATCAGGCTAAAGTTGTGGGGTATGATAAAACATCCGACCTTGCGGTGCTGAAAATAAATGCGAATAATCTGTCCCCCGCGACGTTTGGCAGCATTGACAGCATGGAGATAGGCGACGAAGTGCTTGCAATAGGCAACCCGGGAGGCCTCAGCTTTGCTGGCTCGCTTACTGGCGGCATGATTTCGGCGCTTAACAGGACGATAGAGAATTACAGCGCGAATGGCATGACGTATATCCAGACTGATGCGGCGATAAATCCGGGTAACTCAGGCGGCCCGCTCGTTAACATGTATGCGCAGGTTATAGGCATAAACTCCAACAAAATAGCAGCTACGGGCTATGAAGGCATGGGGTTTGCCATCCCTGTCAGCCGAGCGGCGGGCATAATAAACCAGCTCGTAAGGAACAGCTATGTTTCGGGGCGCTGCCGCCTTGGCATAACAGGGCAGAACGTCGGTTCTGCGCAGGCAGGCCTTTTCGGCTCGACCGAGGGCATAATGATACGCTCTATAGAATCTGACAGCTACGTTGGGCGTGCAGGGGCAAAAGTCGGCGACATCATAACCGCGGCGGACGGCAAAAAGGTAACTTCGCTTGACGACCTCAATGCCATACTCAGTTCCCGTAAGCCGGGCGACACTATCACAATGACTGTTTATGCCGACGCAGCCAGCGGAAACGGCCATTACAAGACGATTAATGTAAAACTTCTCGAAGACAAAGGCGAAACACAGAGATAGGCTGTAAGTGCTTTTATGTGCAGGTGGCAGGCAAGCCGCCTGCACACTTTTATGACGATAAAAAAGTTGAAAAATTCCCTTGCATTTAAGGCTTAGAAGTGATATTATAATTGAGTACGACTGCAACAGATATGCGTTGAAGCGGGAGGTTGCGGCATTTACTGCCGGTTATTTCCGTGGAGTATGTCCGATTTTAAACCGGGCGACAGATATTTTTGAGTGCGCAGGCGGAGCGACTATTTTGCCGTGCCGTTCGTGCTCAGACGTTTTTTGTGCCTTACACCCGGATTTCAGTTAGTGATGAAATCCGTTTTTTTATATGTGCCGAAGAAACACCCGGCACGGTGTCAGGATTTCAGAAAACGTCGCCCGCCAACTACAATAAGGAGGCGATCCAAAGTGGCAGTCAAGGAAAAACTCAGAATCAGGATCAAGGGGTACGACCATCAGCTCGTCGACCAGTCGGCAGAGAAGATCGTGCAGACCGCAAAGCGCACGGGCGCAAGGGTCTCAGGTCCAGTTCCGCTCCCAACGGAAAGGCAGATCATAACGGTTCTGCGCGCTGTTCATAAATATAAGGACAGCCGCGAGCAGTTCGAGATGAGGACCCACAAAAGGCTTATCGACGTCCTCAGGCCGTCGAACAAGACGGTAGAGTCGCTGATGGGCCTTGAACTCCCCGCAGGTGTTGAAGTAGAGATTAAACTCTAATCCAACCTACCAGCGGCCGGGGTCATGTTGGCACAAGCCAACCAATAACCTGTCAAGGAGGTAAATTATGAAAAAGGGTATTATCGGCAGGAAAATCGGCATGACGCAGATTTTCGACAAAAAAGGCAATGTCATCCCAGTTACGGTAATCGAAGCGGGTCCTTGCGCTGTTACACAGAAAAAGACAGTTGAGAACGACGGCTATGCAAGTGTTCAGCTCGGCTTCGGCAATGTAAAGGCACAGAAGGTTACCAAGCCGCTCAAAGGCCATTTCGACAAGGCCGGCACAGGCCCTAAAAAGTCGCTGCGCGAATTCCGTTTCGAAAATGCGGATTCATATAAGGTGGGCGACCTCGTAAAGGCTGATACTTTTGCCGAAGGCGACAAAATCGATGTTACGGCAATCAGCAAGGGCAAAGGATGCGCCGGCGTTATAAAGCGCTGGAACTTCCACCGCCTTAAGGAATCGCACGGCACAGGGCCTATAGTCCGTATGGGCGGCTCAAGTGGCTGCTGCTCAAGCCCGTCGAGGGTTTTTCCGGGCAAGCGCATGGCCGGCCATCTCGGTGCCGAAAAGGTCACCGTGCTCAATCTTACCGTTGCGAAAGTAGATGCTGAAAATAATCTGATCGCCATCCGCGGCGCGGTTCCGGGTCCGAACGGCGGTATAGTAGTAATTCATGACAGCGTTAAAGCTGCCAGAGCCTGAGGGGAGGAGGAACAGAGATGCCTACAGTAGCAGTACTTGATATGGCAGGCAAGGAAGTCGGAAAGATGGATCTGTCCGATGCCGTATTTGGAATCGAGCCAAATAAGCCCGCTATGCACGATGTAGTTGTTGCGCACCTGGCAAATATGCGCCAAGGCACACAGTCCGCCTTGACCCGCGCAGAAGTTTCAGGCGGCGGCAAGAAACCATGGAGGCAGAAGGGCACAGGCCACGCAAGGCAGGGTTCCATCCGTGCGCCGCAGTGGACACACGGTGGCATAGTGTTTGCCCCCAAACCGCGCGACTACAGCATAACGCTGAACAAAAAGGAAAAACGCCTCGCAATGAAGTCGGCACTTTCAAGCAAGGTAAAGGATAACGAGATCGTTATTGTTGACAAAATAGCGGTGGATTCTTACCGCACTAAGACAATCGTTGCAATGCTGAAGGCGGTCGGCTCATGCAAGAAAGCGCTTATCGTTACGCCGCAGGCCGATGAAAAGGTTATTGCTTCGGCAAATAACATCCCGGGCGTTAAAACAGCTGCCGTAAACACTCTTAATGTTTACGACATCCTTAATGCCGACAAATTCATTGTGGCAAAGGATGCGGTCGCCCGCATTGAGGAGGTGTACGCTTAAATGGCAGCGCAGGATATTATAATCCGCCCTATCATCACCGAGAAAAGCATGGCAGGGATTGGAAGCAAAAAGTATACGTTTGAGGTTGCTCAGGCAGCTACGAAGATAGACGTTGCAAAAGCTTGCGAAGAGCTTTTCGGCGTAAAGGTAGCAAAAGTAAACACGCTGCATGTCCGCGGCCATTTTCGCCGCCAGGGCAAAAGCCAGGGCTACACCAGGTCATGGAAGAAAGCAGTTGTCACTTTAAAGCCTGACAGCAAATCAATTGAGTTTTTTGACAGCATGATGTAATTCCGCAAAATGCGGAGGCATGGATGGGGACCCGGCAGATCCCCGCAAAGCCGTCATGAGGAGTGTGAAAGATGCCAACTAAAAATTTTATGCCTACTACGGCTTCCCGGCGCAATATGTCAGTCACGGATTACAGTGGCCTGACAAAAAAACCACCGGAAAAAAGCCTTCTGGCTCCAAAAAAGAAGAATGCTGGCCGCAACAATTACGGTCGCATAACGGTACGCCACCGCGGCGGCGGCAACCGCAAGAAATACCGTATAATTGATTTCAAGCGCCGCAAGTTTGATATGCCTGCAACAGTGCAGAGTATTGAATATGACCCGAACCGCAGTGCATTTATCGCCCTTATTAAGTATGAAGACGGCGAAAAGAGCTACATTACAGCGCCAGATGGCCTTAAGGTCGGCGACAAAGTAGTTTCGGGCGCAGGGGCTGATATAAAGCCTGGCAACGCGCTTCCACTTGAAAATATCCCGGTAGGCACGTTTATACACAACGTTGAACTTTATCCGGGCAAAGGTGCACAACTTGCGCGCGCAGCCGGCATTATGACCCAGCTTATGGCTAAGGAAAACGGCCTCGCGCTTCTGCGCTTACCTTCAGGCGAGCTGCGCAATGTGCCGATAACCTGCATGGCTACAGTTGGCCAGGTAAGCAACATTGATCATGAAAACATTAAAATCGGCAAGGCCGGCCGCAAGCGCCACATGGGCTGGCGCCCGACCGTCCGCGGCTCTGTAATGAATCCGAACGACCACCCGCACGGCGGCGGCGAAGGCAAAGCACCTATAGGCCGCCCAGGGCCGGTGACACCATGGGGCAAACCGACACTTGGTTATAAAACTCGTTCGCATCATAATCGTTCAGACCGCTTCATAGTGAAGCGCAGGAACGGCAAATAAGCCGCACGGAAAGGAGCTTGCAGAGATTATGGGAAGAAGCATAAAAAAGGGTCCTTACGTGCAGCCAGTTCTGCTTAAAAGGATCCAGGAAATGAATAAGGCCGGCGCGAAGAAAATCATTAAGACTTGGAGCAGGTCATCGACGATTTTCCCGGAATTTGTCGGCCATACGATTGCGGTCCATGACGGCCGCAAGCATGTACCGGTTTATATTACGGAAGACATGGTCGGGCACAGGCTCGGCGAGTTTGCGCCAACCAGGACTTTCCGCGGACATTCAGGCTCGAAGACAACGGCTCCGGCTGCAAGCGGCGCCTCGGCTGCCAGCAGCACTCCGGCCGCCGGTAACAAAGGCTGAAAGGAGTGGACAGCATGGAAGAAAGCATGGAGGCAAAGGCTAACCTGCGGTATGTACGTATCTCTCCCCGAAAAGTCCAGATAGTTTTGGACCTTATCCGCAACAAGCCGGCAAATGTGGCCATGGCTATTTTGAAGAATACTCCGAAAGCCGCGTGTGAACCGGTTGCCAAGCTGTTGAAGTCGGCTATGGCCAATGCTGAAAACAACCAGGGCATGGACCCGTCAAAGCTTTACGTTGCGAAATGCTTCGTAAGCCCGGGGCCAATCCTCAAGCGCATTCGTCCGAGGGCACAAGGCCGCGCGTTCAGAATACTCAAAAGGTCTTCTCACGTTGCCATGGTGCTTAAGGAAAAAGAATAAGGGAAGAGGAGGTAAACTATGGGCCAGAAAGTCAATCCACACGGTTTCCGCGTGGGCATTATAAAAGATTGGGACTCCCGCTGGTTCGCAAAGGATGCGGACTTTGGCAACACGCTGGTTGAAGACTACAAGCTTCGCAAAATGCTTATGAAACAGCTTGCCAAGGCAGGCGTCCCGAAGATAGAAATTGAGCGTGACGCTTCGAAAGTACGCCTGCACATTCACTGTGCAAAGCCGGGCATTGTGATCGGCAAAGGCGGCTCTGAGATTGAGAAGCTCCGCCTGCAGTGCGAAAAGTTCCTTAACAAGCCGGTAACTATCAACATTGTTGAAGTCAAGTCTCCGGACCTGAACGCACAGCTCGTTGCGGAAAATGTTGCGCAGCAGCTTGAAAAGAGAATTTCGTTCCGCCGTGCAATGAAGCAGTGCATTGGCCGCGCTATGAAGCTCGGTGCGAAGGGCATAAAAATCCAGTGCTCCGGCCGCCTTGGCGGTGCAGAAATCGCAAGGCGCGAGTCGTACCATGACGGCACTATTCCGCTTCAGACAATCCGCGCAGACATTGATTATGGCTTTGCCGAAGCGGGCACAACTTATGGCCGCATTGGTGTAAAAGTCTGGATATACAGGGGCGAAGTTCTTCACGACAACCATAAACAGGCTCAGGAACAAAACCGAATCCAGGACCGGAGACCATATCAAAGGCAGAATCAGTCAAGGTTCCGCAGAGAAGGAGGCGGTAAATAATGCTGATGCCAAAACGCGTGAAATACCGCAAAGTACAGCGCGGGCGCATGAGAGGAAAATGCAGGCGCGGTAATAAGGTAGACTATGGCGAATACGGCCTTCAAGCGCTGGAACCGGCATGGATAACCGCCAGTCAGATAGAAGCTGCACGTGTTGCAATGACGCGCTACACAAAGAGGTTCGGCCAGGTATGGATTAAGATTTTCCCGGATAAGCCAGTAACAAAGAAACCTGCCGAAGTCCGCATGGGCTCCGGAAAAGGTGCGCCTGAGTACTGGGTGGCAGTTGTAAAGCCGGGCCGCGTTATGTTCGAGATGGGCGGTATTCCGGAAGCTACCGCAAGGGAAGCACTTCGCCTCGCTTCCAACAAGCTGCCTATCCGGTGCAAAGTCGTGACTAAGGAAGAAACGGACGGTGAGCAGTCATGAAGGCCTCGAAAATTAAAGAAATGAGCACGGAAGAAATGGAAAGCAAGCTTAAGGATTTAAAGGCTGAACTTTTCAACCTCCGTTTCCAGCTTACCATAAATCAGCTTGACAACCCGATGCGCATCACGGCCGTTAAAAAAGACATTGCCCGCATCAAGACCGTTATGCGTGAAAACGAGCTGAAAGACAGCGCCGAAGCGTAAGGGAAGGGAGGAAGCACCGTGAGCGACAGAAATATCAGAAAGACAGAGGTCGGCAAAGTCGTAAGCAACAAGATGGACAAAACCATCGTCGTTGCTGTGGAAGACAGTGTAAAGCACCCGATCTACAAGAAAATCATTAAACGCACCGTCAGGCTGAAGGCTCATGACGAGAAAAACGAATGTTCAGTTGGCGACCGCGTGCGTGTGATGGAGACCCGTCCCCTGAGCAAGGATAAAAGATGGCGTCTTGTCAAAATACTGGAGAAGGCCAAATAAGCTTGGCCCCGTGCAAAGGAGGAACGCAACGTGATTCAACAGCAGACTTGCCTTAATGTTGCGGACAACACAGGCGCGAAGCAGCTGATGTGCATCCGTGTCCTTGGCGGTTCGCGCAGAAGGTATGCAAATATTGGCGACGTAATAGTCGCTTCTGTTAAAAAAGCTGCCCCAGGCGGCACAGTTAAAAAGGGCGATGTTGTCAAAGCAGTTGTTGTACGCTCTGTTTCGGGCGTGCGGCGTGACGACGGAACTTATATCCGCTTCGACGATAATGCGGCCGTGCTTATTAAGGAAGACAAAAACCCGGCAGGAACACGTATTTTTGGGCCTGTAGCCCGCGAACTGCGCGACAAGGATTATGTAAAGATTTTAAGCCTTGCCCCGGAAGTGCTTTGATGGGAGGTGCTCTGTGATGAAGAAAAAAATTCATGTTAAAACAGGCGACACCGTCATCGTCCTGAATGGAAAAGACCGCGGCAAAAAGGGTAAAGTGCTTCAAGTAAGCCCTAAAGAGGGTAAAATCATAGTTGAAAAAATCAACATGGTAACGAAGCATGTAAAGCCCCGCAAGGCTGGCGATGAGGGCGGCATAGTAAAGGCTGAAGGCGCAATGTATGCCAGCAAGGTCGAGATTGTTTGCCCCCACTGCGGAAAGCCAACCCGTGTCGGCCATAAGATATATGAGGACGGCACGAAGGCGCGCATCTGCAAAAAATGCGGCGAAGCGCTGTAAGGAGGAGAAACATGGCAAGACTGAAAGAGTACTATCAGAAGGAAGCCGCACCGGCCCTGATGAAGAAGTTTTCCTATAAAAGCGTCATGCAGATCCCTAAGCTGGAAAAGATCGTCATCAATGTAGGCGCAGGCGACGCAAAGGATAATCCAAAAGTTATCGACTCGGTTGTGAGCGACCTTTCCGCTATCACCGGCCAGTACCCGATGATATGCAAGGCAAAAAAGTCAGTTGCAAACTTTAAGCTGCGTGCCGGCATGAAAATCGGCGCGAAAGTTACGCTCCGTGGAGACAGGATGTATGAGTTTATGGACCGCCTCTTCAATGTGGCGCTTCCGCGTGTCCGCGATTTCCGCGGCATTAATCCAAACTCGTTCGACGGGCGCGGCAACTACAACATGGGTGTAAAAGAGCAGCTCATTTTCCCTGAGATTGATTACGACAAGGTAGACAAGGTTCGTGGCATGGATATCTGCTTTGTAACTACCGCAAAGACAGACGAGGAATCCAGAGAGCTGCTTAGGCTGATGGGTGCCCCGTTCGCAAAGTAAGGAGGGTTTACTTGTGGCCAAAACTTCAATGAAAGTTAAACAGAAACGCCCGGCAAAATATTCGACGCGCGCCTATAACAGATGCAAAATCTGTGGGAGGCCGCACGCTTACCTTCGCAAGTTCGGCATTTGCCGTATCTGTTTCAGGAATCTTGCCAACAAAGGCGAGATTCCGGGCATCAAAAAGTCGAGCTGGTAAAAAGCTCAGAAGCTTAGCAAAGGAGGTAACGGCATGCAAATCACAGACACTATCGCCGATCTGCTTACCCGCATCCGCAATGCAAGTTCTGCAAAGCACGAGACCGTTGAAATCCCTTCTTCAAAGATGAAGAAAGCAATAGTGCAGATACTTGAAGACGAGGGCTACATTAAAAGCTACACTATAAAGGACGACGGCAAGCAGGGCATTATAAAGGTAACTTTAAAATATGACGAAAATAAGATTGCTGCCATAAACGGCCTGCAGAGAGTATCAAAGCCAGGCCTGCGCATCTACCGCAACGCGGAAGAACTGCCGAAGGTTATGAAGGGCCTTGGCATTGCAATCATTTCAACATCCAAAGGAATAATGACGGACCGCCAGGCACGCAAAGAGAACATCGGCGGTGAAGTCCTCGCGTTCGTCTGGTAATAAGGGGGGTGCAGCAATGTCGCGAATTGGAAGAAAACCCGTAAATATTCCCGCTGGCGTCACCGTTACGGTTGACGGCAGCGCTGTTACAGTCAAAGGGCCGAAGGGCACACTGACACATTCGTTCCACCCGAATATGACTATTGCGGTTGAGGGCAATGAAGTGCACGTGACCCGCCCGAATGACGAAAAAGAGAACAAGTCCCTGCACGGCATGACTCGTTCGATCATCAACAACATGGTGGTCGGCGTTACGCAGGGATTTAAGAAAGAGCTTGAAATAAACGGTGTTGGCTACCGTGCTCAGAAGCAAGGCAAAAACCTTGTTATGAACCTCGGCTTTTCACACCAGGTGACAGTTCCGGAGGTTCCGGGCATTACAATAGAGTGCCCTGCCAATAACAAGATTGTCATTTTAGGCCCTGACAAACAGCAGGTCGGCCAGTTTGCCGCCGAAGTGCGCAGCAAGCGTCCGCCGGAGCCGTATAAAGGCAAAGGCATCAAATATGTAGATGAACGCATTCGCCGCAAGGAAGGCAAAGCCGGCAAAGGCGCAAAGAAGTAAGGAGTGAATCGTACATGGTGAAAAAAATCGACTCCAATAAAGCCAGATTGCACCGCCACACAAGAGTGCGCGGCAAAATCTCTGGGACGGGCGAATGCCCGCGCCTGAACGTATTTCGCTCTGCCAAAAACATTTACGCCCAGATCATAGACGATGTAAAAGGCGTAACGCTCGTATCGGCTTCTACGCTTGATAAAGAGTTTACCGGCAACGGCGGAAACAAGGAAGCAGCACGCAAGGTTGGCCAAATGATAGCAAAGCGCGCTGCCGAGAAGAAGATTACACAGGTTGTGTTTGACCGCGGCGGTTACCTGTATCACGGCCGCGTCAAAGAATTGGCTGAAGGCGCCCGCGAGGGCGGCCTCAAATTCTAAAAAGAGGAGGAAAGACTTTGGCTCGATATGACGCTTCCCAGTCGGAATACAAAGAGCACGTGGTTGCCATTAACCGTGTTTCAAAAACAGTAAAAGGCGGCCGTATTTTCAAGTTCGCAGCTCTTGTTGTTGTTGGCAATGAAAAGGGCACGGTCGGTTTCGGCATAGGCAAAGCCGGCGAAGTTCCGGATGCCATACGCAAGGGCATTGAAGACGCTAAGAAAAACCTCATCAAGGTTTCGCTGCGCGGCTCAACAATTCCGCATGAAATCATTGGTAAGTACGGTGCCGGAAGGGTTCTTATGAAGCCTGCCGCACCAGGAACCGGTGTTATTGCCGGCGGCCCTGTGCGTGCGGTGGTGGAGGCCGCGGGTATCCACGACATCCGTACGAAGGCCCTCCGCTCAAACAACCCGTGCAATGTTGTCCGTGCCACAATGGACGGACTCTCACACCTGCGCGACGCGCAGCAGGTTGCAAAAATGCGCGGAAAATCGGTAAAAGAAATTTTTGCATAAGGAGGGCAGAGCAATATGGCACAGCTTAAAGTTACGCTGACGAAAAGTTTAATCGGCGCAAAAAAAGACCAGATTGCAACCGCCCACGCTCTTGGTCTTACCAAAATTGGGGATTCGTCGGTCCAGCCCGACAATGTCCAGACCAAAGGCAAGGTGGCCAAGATTATTCACCTCATCGAGGTAAGCAATGCGTAAGCAAGGAGGTGTAAACTAATGAAGTTAAACGATTTGACATCGGTGCCCGGTTCCAGAAAAGAACGCAAGCGCATCGGCAGGGGCTATGGCTCCGGCTGGGGCAAAACGTCCGGCAAGGGACACAAGGGCCAGAAAGCCAGATCAGGCGGCTCCATCCGCCCGGGCTTTGAAGGCGGCCAGATGCCTCTGCAGAGGCGCATTCCAAAGCGCGGGTTCGTAAATAATTTTGCGAAGGACATTCGTACAGTGAATGTGGGCTCGCTTGAAAAATTTGATAACGGAGCAGAAGTTGACACAAAGTCGCTGACTGAAGCAGGGCTTGTGAAGGCCTGTGGAGATGGGATAAAGATCCTCGGCGGCGGTGAACTGACAAAGAAGCTGACAGTAAAGGCAAATGCTTTCTCTGCTTCTGCAAAGCAGAAAATCGAGGCTGCCGGTGGGAAGACAGAGGTGATTTGATTTGTTCAAAACAATCAAAAACGCCTGGGCTACCCCAGACCTTCGCCGCAAAATGTTTTTCACCTTGTTCATCATAATTATTTTCCGTTTGGGTTCAGCAATCCCGGTGCCGTTCCTCAATACTGTTGCCCTTAAGGGCGTTATGACTCAGGTGTCGCAGTCGGGGACAGCATTCAGCTACCTCGACATGCTTTCAGGCGGTGCGTTCGCGCAGGCAACGCTGTTTGCCATGAGCGTCACGCCATATATCAACAGCTCCATTGTTATTGAGCTGCTGACAGTTGCGATACCTGCCTTGGAACGTATGGCAAAAGAAGGGGAGGAAGGCCGTAAGCGGTTGGGTGCAATTACCCGCTATGTGGCAGTTGGCCTTGCCCTCATGCAGGCAATCTTCTATTATTTTTACCTGCGCAACAGCGCATACGAAGGCTCTTACATTGTAAAGTACCGCGACGGATGGCAGGGCGTCTTTACGGCGTTTGTGATTATCTTCACATTTACGGCCGGAGCTGCGCTGCTCATGTGGCTGGCTGAGCAGATAAATCAGCACGGTGTCGGGAACGGCATTTCCATTATCCTTTTTGCAAGCATTGTCTCGAGGATGCCGCACATTATAAATACACTTGGCAATTTCTGGCAGGCAGCAAACCAGGACCCGTCAAGCTATGGCAAGTATTACTTCCTTGTGCCGTTTTTTGTGGTCCTGTTCCTTGTGATGATGTGGATTATCGTATTTATGTACGATTCAGAGCGCCGTATACCAGTGCAATATGCAAAACGTGTGGTTGGCCGCAGACTTTACGGCGGGCAGAGCACGCATATCCCGATTAAAGTTGGCCTGTCCGGCGTAATGCCAATCATTTTCGCAAGCTCTATCCTTATTATCCCTTCTACGATTCAGTTTCTCATGGGCAAGAATGCCCCGACGGAAGGGTTTTGGAAAAGTTTCTTTGATGCATTCTCAACAACAGGTTGGCTCTACTCGATCCTTTATTTCTTCCTGATTATTGCTTTTGCTTATTTCTATATGACTATCCAGTATAATCCTATTGAGATGGCCAATAATTTACGTCAGAGCAATGGCACGATTCCTGGCATACGGCCGGGCAAGCCGACTTCTGACTACATCATGAAAGTCCTTTCCAAAGTAACTTTTATCGGATCGCTTTTCCTTGCATTCATTTCCCTTGTGCCAATTATATTCGGTGCCTCCACCGGCATGAGCAACCTTTCAGTAGGCGGCACATCGCTGATTATTCTTGTTGGCGTTGCGCTTGAAACTGTTAAGCAGATGGAGTCACAGCTTATGATGAGGCACTACAAGGGCTTCCTGGACTGAAGAGGAGTGTGGATATGGGATTCAAAATTATATTTCTCGGCGCCCCGGGCGCCGGCAAAGGAACACATGCCGTAATTCTGTCAAAAGATATCGGCATACCTCATATTTCAACTGGAGATATGATACGTGATGCGCTGAAAAGCGGCACGGAGATGGGCCGTAAGGCTAAAACCTACACGGAAGCCGGGGAACTCGTACCGGATGAAGTCGTTATAGGCATTGTACGTGAGCGCCTTGCAAAAGGCGATTGCAAAAAGGGCTTCATCCTCGACGGTTTCCCGCGCACCATCCCTCAGGCCGAGGCGCTGGACAAAATGGTCCATATCGACCATGTCATCGACATAGATGTACCTGAGTCGTTGGTACTGGAGCGTTTGTCCGGCCGCCGTGTCTGCAGCAAATGCGGAGCCTCTTACAACATTAGGACAATGAAACCGAAAGTTGAAGGCATCTGTGATGTTTGCGGCGGCACCCTTGTTCAGCGTGAGGATGACAAGCCGGAAACCGTGAAAGAGCGGCTTAAAGTGTACCATGAGCAGACAGAGCCACTTGTTGACTTTTACAGGAAACAGGGCAAGCTCACTATGATACACAGCAGCAACAACATTCCGGCTACGGAAAATGCAATTAAAAATGCAGTCGAGGCGTAATCATGATTGTTTTGAAAACAAGCAGAGAACTCAAGGTTATGCGCGAAGCAGGCAGGATAGCTGCCAACGCGCTGAAAATTGCCGGAGCCGCAGTAAAGCCCGGTGTATCCACGTGGGAAATTGACCATGTGGCACACAATTATATTGTGGAGCAGGGCGCGGTGCCGACCTTTCTCGGGTACGGCGGTTTTCCGGCCAGCGCATGCGTTTCCGTAAACAATGTAATCATCCATGGCATACCAAGCAAAAGCCATATTATTAAAGAAGGCGACATTGTCAGCATCGATGTTGGTGCAACCTACAAAGGGTTTGTCGGCGACAACGCGTGGACTTTTCCATGCGGCAAAGTGAGCCCCGAGGCGCAGGCCATTATGGATGCTACAAAGAATAGCCTTTTCGAAGGCATCAAGGCTGCCAAAGCCGGCGCAAGGCTCGGTGATGTTGGCAGCGCGATTCAGAAGTATGCCGAAGCTCGCGGTTACTCGGTGGTACGTGAATATGTCGGCCACGGAGTAGGCGCGAAGATGCATGAAGATCCAAGCGTTCCCAATTACGGCACACCCGGAAGGGGAGTTCGTCTGCTGCCAGGCATGACTATTGCCATTGAGCCTATGGTGAATCAGGGCGTTAAAGAAGTCAGGACGCTTTCAGACGGCTGGACGACAGTTACGGCAGACGGAAAGCTTTCAGCGCATTTCGAAAAATCCATTGCCATCACTGCAGACGGGCCTGTCATTTTAACTGACCCGGACTGAAGCAGAGGGGTTTATAGATGGATTTCATCAGAGGGCGTGTAGTCAGGTCCTGCGCCGGGCATGACAAGGGAAGTTTCCTTGTTGTTCTCCGCACGGAAGAAAACCGTGCCGTTGTTTGCGACGGCAGGCGGCGCAGCCTGGAGCATCCGAAGAGGAAAAACCTCAGGCACCTTTCAATGACCAGTACGGTTCTGCCTGAGAATCTGATGCAGACGAGCTGTGGAATTCGCCGAGCCCTGGCACCTTTTGGGCGTACAGGGCCGCTTTCGAGATGAGGAGGCTGGTACAGTGTCGAAACAGGACGTAATTGAAACGGAAGGCATAGTGAAAGAAGCTCTGCCAAATGCCATGTTTACGGTAGAACTTTCAAACCATCACACGATACTCGCGCATATTTCGGGCAAGCTGCGCATGAACTTCATACGCATACTGCCTGGCGACAAGGTCACGATAGAGCTTTCGCCCTATGACCTTACGCGCGGGCGCATTACATGGCGTTCAAAATAAACAAGCAACTATTTGAAAGCAAGGAGGGCATCAGTTATGAAAGTGAGACCTTCTGTTAAAAAAATGTGCGAAAAGTGCAAAATCGTTAAGCGCAAGGGCAAGGTCATGGTGATCTGTGAAAACCCCAAGCACAAACAGCGCCAGGGCTAATGGCGTAAATGATTAATTTGGAGGTGCAACCATATGGCGCGTATAGCAGGTATCGATTTGCCGCGTGACAAGCGCATCGAGATTGCCCTTACCTATATCTATGGGATTGGCTGCCCAACCGCGCAGACCATATGCTCGGAGACAGGCATAAACCCGGATACACGTGTAAGGGACCTGAGCGAAGACGACACAGCGAAACTTAGAGAATACATTGACCACCACTGCCGCGTTGAGGGCGACCTTCGCCGCGACAAGGCGTTCGCTATAAAGCGGCTGGTAGAAATCGGCTGCTACCGTGGCATCCGGCACCGCAAAGGCCTGCCGGTAAGGGGCCAGCGCACAAAGACAAATGCGCGCACATGCAAAGGCCCTAAGAGGACCATGGCAAACAAGAAAAAGTAACCTGGGAGGGATTAAAATATGGCAGCTCAAAAGACAGCGGGCAAGAGCACTGCCCGCAAACACCGTGAGCGTAAGAATATTGACCGCGGTTCCGCCCATATCCAGTCTACATTCAATAATACGATTGTAACCATAACGGATATGCAGGGCAGTGCGGTTTCATGGGCAAGCTCCGGTGAGCTGGGCTTCCGCGGCTCCAGAAAATCCACTCCGTTTGCAGCGCAGATGGCTGCTGAGACTGCAGCAAAAGCAGCAATGGAGCATGGTATGAAAACCGTTGAAGTTTATGTTAAAGGCCCGGGCGCAGGCCGTGAAGCGGCAATCCGCGCACTTCAGGGCGCAGGCCTTGAAGTAAGCATGATAAAGGACGTTACGCCGATTCCGCACAACGGCTGCCGTCCGCCGAAGAGAAGACGCGTATAGTTTCAGGAGGTGTAAGCAAAAAATGGCAAGATACACGGAATCCGTATGCAAACAGTGCCGCCGCGATGGCCAGAAGCTGTTTCTTAAAGGGCAGAGATGCTACACGGACAAGTGCGCTGTTGGGCGCAGGGCTTATGCGCCGGGCCAGCATGGCCAGGGCCGCAGGAAAACCTCTGAGTACGGCCTTCAGATGCGTGCCAAGCAGACTACAAAGCACTATTACGGTGTGCTTGAGTCGCAGTTCCGCAAATATTACGGCATGGCTGAAAAGAAAAAGGGCAAAACAGGTGAGGAAATACTTATCCTGCTTGAGCGCCGCCTTGACAATGTGGTTTACCGCCTTGGCTGGGCAAGTTCCCGCCCGGAAGCCCGCCAAATTGTAATGCACGGCCATATTGCCGTGAATGGCAAGCGTGTAGATATCCCGTCATACCTTGTAAGTGTTGGAGAAGTAGTTTCCATTATGGACAAAAGCCGCAAGAGCGACAGGATGAAGGCTATACTTGAAGACAATGCATCCCGCCCTGTGCCTAAGTGGCTTGAAGAGAACCGCGAAAAGCCGGAAGGCAAAGTCAATACACTTCCAGCACGTGATGAAATCGACCTTCCTGTCGATGAAACTCTCATAGTTGAGTATTACTCAAGGTAATGCTCTTCCTTTGGAGGAGCGTTATGGCAGATCTTTTCATCCGCTATATGACAAGGAGGGTCGCGAATGATCGAGTTTGAGAAGCCAAAGATCGATATTGCCGAGCTATCTGACGACGGCACTCACGGCAAATTTGTTGTAGAGCCGCTGGAGCGCGGTTTTGGCACAACACTTGGCAACAGCCTGCGGCGCGTTCTGCTGTCTTCGCTACAGGGCGTCGCAGTGACTTCTATTAAGATTGACGGCGTCTTGCATGAATTCTCCACTATCCCCGGCGTAAAAGAGGATGTTACCGAAATCGTCCTGAATATCAAGGGGCTGACGGCAAAACTGCACTGCGATGGCCCGAAAACAGTAGAAATCTGTGCTGAAGGCCCATGCGAAGTGACAGCTGACTCAATCAAGTGCGACAGCGAGGTAGAAATCCTCAACCCGGAAATGCACATTGCCACACTTGGCGACGGTGCAAAACTGTATATGGAACTTACACTGGACAAAGGCCGCGGCTATGTGTCTGCCGAGCGCAACAAGCAGAACATGAGCGCAAACGTTATCGGCATGATTCCTGTGGACTCCATTTATACTCCGGTTTACAAGGTAAACTACAATGTTGAGCCAACCCGCGTTGGGCAGAGCATTGACTACGACAAGCTGACGCTGGAAGTTTGGACGAACGGTGTAATAGGTGCGCAGGAAGCCGTCTCGCTGGCGGCGAAAGTACTCACAGAGCACCTGAACCTTTTCGTCAACCTTTCGGATACCGGCAGCAACACGGAAGTTATGGTCGAAAAAGACGACAAGAGCAAGGAAAAGCTGCTTGACATGACGATTGAAGAGCTCGACCTTTCCGTCCGCTCATTCAATTGCCTGAAGCGCGCTGGGATCAATACCGTTGGAGATATTATCAACAAGTCCGAAGAAGATATGATGAAAGTTCGCAACCTCGGGCGCAAGTCACTTGATGAGGTCGTATGGAAAATGGCCTCACTCGGTTTTAATCTCCGCAAGGACGACGAATGATCCGTCCGCAAACCAAGGAAAAGGAGTGAAATTCGATGCCAGGAACCAGAAAACTCGGAAGAGCCACGGCAAGCAGAACAGCAATGCTGCGCGCAATGGTCACTTTCCTTTTCGAGAATGGCAAGATCGAGACCACCGTTACGCGTGCCAAAGAAGTCCGCTCTATGGCCGAAAAGATGATCACGATCGCGAAGGACGACAGTCTGGCGAACAAACGCCTTGCATACGGCTTTATTACAAAAGAGGCTGTTGTGCATAAACTGTTTACCGAAATTGCCCCAAAATATACTGACCGCAAAGGCGGCTATACCCGGATTACGAAAATCGGGCCGCGCCGCGGCGATGCAGCCGAAATGGCAATTATTGAATTAGTCTGATTTAGATTTTCTAAAATTACAGGCCGGCATCTGTTTTCGGAAACGAGATGGATGCCGGCTTTTTATGAAATATGGTAAAAAATAAGCAGTTGAACAACGCGGGAAGAGATAGTATAATAAAATTCAATGTAATCTTGTCTTGAGCAGCAGGAATTGCGCCGGAATTTTTTGAGATGCAGAAAGGAAATCTAAAATGGACAGCTATCAGGTTATAACGGATTCCGCGGGTGCCCTTTCCCAACAGATGGTGGATGAGCTCGGAATTGAAGTGATACCGATGGATATCACGCTTGGTTCTGATACGTTTAAAGACTACCCAGACAGGCACTGTATGCCGCTTAACGACTTTTATGCCCGTATTGCCGCAGGCGAGCCTTTTAAGACTAACCAGGTAAGCCCGGCGGTTTACATCAGCACCTTCGAAAAATATCTGGAAGCTGGCACGGATGTCCTTTACCTCAGCTTTTCTTCCGGCATGAGCGGCACCTATAATAACTCAGTAATGGTAGCTAAAGAACTTTCTGAAAAATATCCGGACCGCAAGATACTCACGGTAGACACACTCGGGGCGTCGCTCGGCCAAGGCCTTGTTGTGTGGCACGCAGTGCAGAAAAAAAAGGCGGGCGCGCCGATTGAAGAAGTGCAGCAGTGGGTGCAGGAAAACAACAGGCACATGAATCACTGGTTCACGGTGAATGACCTCAATCACCTTAAGCGCGGCGGCAGGCTTTCGGCTTCTGCAGCGCTTGTGGGTACAATGCTTGGCATAAAGCCTGTACTGAATGTTGACGCCGCCGGCAAGCTTGCGCTTATAGAAAAAGTCCGCGGCCGCCGGCAGGCGCTCAATGCACTCGTAAGTCATATGGAGCAAACGCAGGAAGACGCAGGCAATCAGGTGATCTTTATCGGGCATTCTGCCTGCCAGCAGGATGCGGAATATGTAAAGGACAGGGTCGAAGAAGAATTCCACCCTGAAAAAGTTGTCGTCGGCGACCTGGGGCCAACTATCAGTGCACATACGAGCACTGATACTATTGCGCTGTTTTTCCTTGGCAAAGAAAGAAAATAAATTGGCAATAAAAAAGCTTTCACAGCAAGAGAGGCCAGGCTGAAGAAGCTTTTTCTTTTTTGCTGCATGCTGGACAACAGAAAAATAAAACAGTATAATAAAAAAGAATAATTTTTTTGGAAAGAAAGGGACAGTGCTGTAGTATGAGCAATTATAAAGTGATAACAGACTCCGCAGGCGACCTTACGCAGGAGATGGCAGATGAGCTTGATGTGGAAGTTATACCGATGGACTTTACCATTGGTTCCGATACGTTTAAGAATTACCCTGACTACCGCTGTATTTCACCGCATGATTTCTATACAAGAATAGCGGCGGGCGAACCTTCGAAAACAACGCAGATAGGCCCGTCCGTTTTCATTGAAACATTTGAGAAATACCTCAAACAAGGCACAGACGTGCTTTACATAAGCTTTTCGTCGGGGATGAGCGGTACTTACAGCAACTCGATGATAGCTGCAAAAAAGCTTTCTGAAAAATATCCGGACCGCAAGGTGCTTACAGCCGATTCGCTTTCCGCGTCGCTCGGTGAGGGCCTTCTTGTTTGGGATGCGGTCCAGAAGAAAAAAGCGGGCGCATCTATTGAAGAAGTGCAGCAATGGGTGCAGCAGAACAATGTGCGCATGCACCACTGGTTTACCGTAGACGACCTGAACCACTTAAAGCGCGGTGGCAGGCTCTCAGCTTCTGCGGCGCTTGTGGGCACATTGCTCGGCATAAAGCCTGTGCTTCAGGTCAATGGCTATGGCAAACTTGAGGTTACAGACAAAGTGCGTGGGCGCAAGCAGGCACTCGACATGCTTGTGAAGCACATGGAGGAAACACAGGAAAATGCCGCCGCGCAGTATGTATTTATAAGCCACACCGATTATCTTGAGGGCGCAGAATATGTAAAGGAAAAAGTCGAAAGCGAATTTCACCCCAAAGAAGTCAAAATCGGTTATATGGGGCCAATTATAGGCGCACATACCGGTACGGGGCTTATTGCACTGTTCTACCTCGGCAGTGTAAAAAAGCATTAGAAATCATATTTGCGTTTTACCCTCAGGCGAATAATGTATTGTTTTGCCCGAGGGTATTATTATACATAAATAAAAAACCGCTTTCAGCGGCTTTTTTGGTTTTTGCGGTATGTGAGGTAATCCTGAAGTATCACAGTTGCAGCCACGGCATCTATGACCGATTTTCTCTTTTTGCCGCGCGTGTTTGTGGCATTAAGGTAGCTGTGCGCGGTGACGGTTGTGCCGCGTTCATCCTGCATAACTACCGGCACCGAAACAAGGTTGCGGAGCTTTTCGGCAAAGTCACGGGCGCTACGTGCGCTTTCACCTTCGGAGCCGTCCATGTTGCGCGGGAGGCCGACAACTATCTGCTCGGCCCTGCTTTTGACGGCTTCCTCAGCTACCCTTTTTATTACCCTTTCGCGGTTCCAGTCTGATATAACGCCGGCAGGCGAGGCGAGTATCTCGTCTTTATCACATATTGCCAACCCTGTGCGGGCTTTGCCGAGGTCAACTGCAAGTATTTTCATTGTTCTTCCTTTTTACCCATATTCACAGAAGAACTGCTGCTACTGCGGTAAACTGACAGCTCGGGCGGGATATGCGAGGCGTCGTTCATCGAAAGCACGTTTGCTTTGCCGTTTTCCATTTCAACAACGCTTACCGCGGTGTTGTCGCTCCACGGAATATCGTTCATAGGCCTTTCCAGTGCCCTGCTTAAAAACGAGCGTATGGCGCAACCATGGGAGACTATGCACACGGTATTGCCTCCGTTGTGCGATGCAATATCGTTTACGGCTTCCCACATGCGTTCGCTTACATGGACTATGGATTCGCCGCCCGGTGCCTCAAATTTCCATGGATCCTCATTCCATATGCGGAGTTGTTCCGGAGCCTCTTTTTCGATTGTGGCCCACGGGAGGCCCTCCCATTTTCCCATGTCTATTTCGACAAGCCTTTCATCTTTTATAATTTCGAGATGGTGGTATTGGTTTATGGCCTGCGCTGTTTTATATGCACGCTTCAGCGGGCTCGAGTAAATAGCGGAAAATGGCTCGTTGCGCAGCCTGAGGCCCACAAGGTCAAGCTGTTTTTGCCCGTTGCCGCTTACGTCACAGTCTGTGCGCCCCTGAAGAACGCCGAGGGTATTTCCTTTTGCTTCGCAGTGCCTTACTAAGAACATTGTCGTTTTCATGCTTTACGTATTTCCTTTCCCAGTTTTACTGCCGATAGGTTTATTACCATGGTATGGCTTTTCCCGTAAGTTCCGAAACGCTGCCCATGCCGTTTTTGTCAAGATAATGGCTTAAGCCGTCTGTTATCTTTACAGGCGCGTACGGGTCACGAAAAAGGACTGTGCCTATCTGCACGGCGGAAGCGCCGGCAAGCATAATCTCGGTAGCGTCCTGCCATGTGCTGATGCCGCCAATGCCGATAATTGGGATTTTCACGCGCCTGTATGCCTGCCAAACCATGCGCACTGCTACGGGGAAGACGGCGGGCCCGGAAAGGCCGCCTGTGTTATTGCGCAGCACAGGCCTCTGCGTCCGTATATCTATGCGCATTCCCGTGAGTGTGTTTATCATTGATATTGCGTCTGCGCCTTCGCTTTCGACTGCCGCTGCAATGTCGCCTATGTCTGAGACGTTGGGGGAGAGCTTCACGGTGAGCGGCTTTGTGCAGTGTTTCCGCACTTCTTTTGTGATTTCTGCCGCGCTTTTACACGTTGTGCCGAATTGCATTCCGCCCTGCTTGACGTTTGGGCATGAGATGTTGAGCTCTATCATGTCTACAGGTGAATCCGAGAGCTTTTCGGCAATGCTGCAGTAGCTTTCGGGTGTGTTCCCCGCAATGTTGGCTATAACCCTTGTGCCCTGCTTTTTGAGCCACGGCAGGTCGTTTTTGATGAAATAGTCCGCACCCGGGTTTTGAAGGCCAACCGAATTCAGCATACCGCCAGGCGTTTCAGTTACGCGCGGCGGCGGGTTCCCAGCGCGTTCCTCGAGCGTGAGCCCTTTGCACGAAACGCCGCCGAAAACAGACAGCGGGTAAAATTCCGAAAATTCGCGCCCAAAGCCGAATGTGCCGGAAGCCGCGATGACCGGATTGTGGAATTTAACACCGGCAATGTTTACTTCAAGATTCGCCATTTTTGTTCTCCTGTTTTTATTGGGATATACAGTTTTCTGCATAGTATAAGCGCCGTCGGCCTTTTTAAGCATAAAATATGGCTTAAATATCTCAGTATGTATATTGGGCTACATTTTATACTGTACGGATTGATACAACCCAACCATAACCTATAATAATTTTGGCACAGTCAGAAGTTTTTGTCCAGCATACGTGAATCGAACACCGGCCCGTCACGGCATACCCGGCCATAATACGGTGTGCCGTCTTCATGGCGCAGCTTTACGGCGCACCCAAGGCATGCGCCGATTCCGCATGCCATGCGCTCTTCAAGCGAAAGCTGGCACGGCACGCCGTGCTCCGAAGCTATGCACCGGACGGCGCGCAGCATTGGCAGAGGGCCGCAGGCAAAAACAGCGTCAAATTCAAGGCTGCCGAGCAAATCGGTCACAAGGCCGTGGTGGCCGTATGAGCCGTCATCTGTTGCAATGAGGACTTTGCAGCCGAAAGAAGCGAAATCGTCTTTCAAGATAATGCTGCTCCTGGTGCGGAAACCTGCGGCAAACGTCGCGTTTCTGCCGAAATGCTTTGCTGCCAATAGAAGCGGCGGTACGCCTATTCCACCGCCGACGAACAGCGCGCGGCGCGATATGTCGCCAAGAGAAAAACCATTGCCGAGGGGCGCAAGTATATCGAGAAAATCGCCCACGTGGAATTTTGAAAGGGCAGCGGTGCCCTCGCCGCGCACGCCGAACACAAAACGCAGGGTTTGATTTTGCCTGTTGGCTTCGCATATGGAAATTGGGCGCCGGAGCGTTTTACCCGGCACGGCTATCTGTGCGAACTGGCCGGGTACGGCTTTTTCCGCAAGCTCTCCGGCTTCGGCGGTAAAGTCGAAAATATTATCTGAAAGCTGCCTGCGCCTTATAATCCTGCATCTGCGCACATCATACTTTTTCAAGGCTTATTTTCCCCACTTGCTTTATAATGCTGTCGCGCATAGAGATTGCTTCACTGCGTGCGCACTCGGCAAAATTTTCCTGCGAATCATTCTGGGCTTTCCACGCGCATAAGATGGAGCGGGAAGCGTTTACAACGGCGCCGCAGCCGTTTTTGCCAAAGGCCGGTGCGACACTTTCGGCGCTGCCGCCCTGCGCGCCATAGCCGGGAACAAGGAAAAAGGTGTGTGCCATGCTATTGCGCAGTTCCGCAAGCTGAGCGGGGAAAGTGGCGCCCACAACCGCGCCTACACCGCTGTAGCCGTATTTCCCCGGGAGAGAAGCGCCCCATTCTTCGCAGAAACGCCCCATGGCTTCGTAGAGAAGCTCTCCGCCCTCGAAAGCCTGATCCTGAAGTTCATCGGAAGAGGGGTTGGACGTTTTTACAAGCACGAATATGCCTTTATTTTGCTCCCTGCATACATCGAGGAGCGGCTGTATCCCGTCGGAGCCGAGATAGCCGTTTACTGTGAGCGCATCTGCACCAAAAGCGGAAAACTTTTTGCCGCAGACATCTGTTTCGCCGAGATGTGCCGCTGCATATGCCGCCATGGTGCTGCCAATATCGTTGCGCTTGCCGTCGGTAATGACAAACATGCCTTTCGATTTTGCATAGGCGACAGTGTCATGGAGCGCTTTCATGCCCTGCCAGCCATACATTTCGTAATATGCGCACTGCGGCTTGACGGCCGGCACAATATCACAGAGCGCGTCGATTATTTTCCGGTTGAATCCGAGTATTGCCGCCGCCGCCCCGTCAAGCGTCCTGCCATATTGGCTAAATGCTCTGCTTTGGATTGATTCCGGCACATACTCGAGTTTCGGGTCAAGGCCCGCTACAGTCGGGTTCTGCATCTCGGCAATTTTTTCAATCAGCCTGTCGAATGCCATGTCTCTTCCTCCTTAATATATTTTATATATTTTCCTGCTTTTTATAAACCGTGCTGCTGTAAACGATTTTTCCGCGGCAGACCGTAAGTTTGACTTTGCCAGTAAGCCTGCGGCCTTTAAAAACAGCGTTGCGGCTTTTGCCATGCAGTTTGTCCGGTGCTACGGTCCATTCTTCGTCAGGCGCAAACAAAACGATGTCTGCGTCCGCACCGGGCTGCAGCGTGCCGGTGCCTATGTGGATAATATCTGCCGGTGAGCATGTCATCAGCCGCAGGAGCTGCATGAGCGTAATATATCCGGGCTTGACAAGGTACGTGATGCCTGCGGCAAGGCTTGTCTCCATGCCAATGGCGCCGCTTGGCGCGGAAAGGAAATCAGCTTTTTCGTGCGGTGTGTGCGGGGCATGGTCTGTCGCTATTGCGTCTATGGTTCCGTCGCGCAGGCCTTCTATGACGGCAAGGCGGTCTTTTTCAGTACGGAGCGGCGGGTTCATACGCAAGTCGGCGTCACGCGAAAGCAATTCGTTTTCCGTAAGGCTGAAGTAGTGCGGTGCTGTTTCGGCCGTTACGGGAATACCGTGCTGCTTCGCACAGCGCACCATCTGGGTGGAAACGGCTGTGCTAACGTGGCATATGTGAACCGGCACACCGTATGACGCGGCAAGTGATATTTCACGCGCTGTGCCGCAGTTTTCGGCAGCGGCGGGAATCCCATTTACGCCGAGCTTAGCCGAAATTTTTCCCTCATTCATCTTTCCGCCGGTGGAGAGTGAAGCATCTTCGCAGTGTGCGCACACTGCAAGGCCAAGCCGCTGCGCGTCGCGCATGGCACGTGCCATAAGCGCTGAGCTTGCAACCGGCCGGCCGTCATCGCTCAGCGCGACGGCACCCGCTTCTTTAAGTGAGCGCCAGCAGGCGGCTTCCTGCCCGCAAAGGCCTTTCGAAACTGCACCGCAGACGTAAACGCGAGCGTCGGCTTTTTTCGCCTTATCCAAAATATATTTTACCGTTTCGGGAGTGTCTATAGGCGGTATGGTGTTCGGCATGCACATAAGGCTTGTAACTCCGCCTGCGGCGGCAGCGCGGCAGCCGGAAAAGACGTCTTCTTTCTGTACTTGGCCGGGGTCGCGCAGATGGACGTGGATGTCTACAAGGCCTGGAGAAGCAGTGAGGCCGCGGCCGTCGATTTCACGTGCACCGCAGCACGTGATGTTTCCGCCCCTTTGCACAATTTTCCCGTTTTTAACAAGGATATCCCCAACTGTGTCTGTATTATCTGAAGAATCTAATATATGTACGGAATGTATCAGCAGATTTTGCATGAGCTCCTCCATTTTTAAATCAGCCGATGAAAAGGAAATAATTTGTCAGCGCGAGCACTTCGCGCGCCCAACAGGAAGAAACAATATACCATGGTGTTTCTGCCGGAACGGCATATGGCTCAATATGCAGCGAGTGTGCTATGGAGCACGCCCGGAACTCGTGGTATTCGTCCGTAATTATGGCGGCGCGCCGCCCAAAACCGTATCTGTTAAGTATATTTCCCGTATTCTGAAGGTTTTCAAAGGTCGTGCGCGACAGGCCTTCTGTAATTATGCGGGAAGGCGCAATGCCGCCTGAAATAAGGGCGCTTTTAATCGCATCAGCTTCGCTTATGCTTTCACCTGGCCCCTGCCCGCCGCTTGCAATGCATTTGGCACCGGGATGGGATTTGAGGTAAACAGAAGCTTTGCCTATGCGCGCCTGCAGGTCAGCCGACGGTGTGGTGCCGTTTACCATGCTACCGAGAACGATGGCCGGTGCGTTTTCTGGCGGTTTCTGAGCCTTCTGGGACACGATGAAGCATGTCATTGCGAAACTCCAGCCGGCGCCTGCACAGAAAATTATGAGGACGGCAATAAAAAACCGCCGCGCAGCTTTCGAGCTGCGGCTTGCCGAGAGGATCCTGCGGAAAAACAGCGCGCCTGCCATAAGGAGGAGGCATACTGCAATGCCGAGCCACCCGGCAAAATTAAGCGCATGCCACCATGAGGGAATAAGGAACCACACAAAGCCTGCAAGCGCAGCCGCAAAGACAAATATGCGGAATATCTGAATGGCTTTTTTCATAGTATCACACACCCTGCCACCGTTATTGCCATTAATTATATCATAATTGCGGGTCCAAAACTACCGACATATTCCGAAAGGATTATACTTTGAGCCTTAGGCATAAAAGAATATACAAAAGTCGACTAAATTTGTAGATTTATTAATTGACAACTTTAAAACATGACACTATAATGAATTTATTGTCTGAAAAAAATTCAAAAGTCACAGGAGGCTAATCATGAAACGAGTTTACAACTTTTCCGCAGGCCCCTCAATGCTGCCCGAACCTGTTCTCCGCCGTGCAGCGGATGAAATGCTTGACTACAAAGGCAGCGGCCAGTCAGTTATGGAGATGTCCCATCGATCTAAAGATTTTGAGGACATCATCTGTTCTGCGGAGAGTTTACTCCGTGAAATGATGCAGATACCGGATAATTATAAAGTGCTGTTCCTTCAGGGAGGTGCCTCTATGCAGTTTGCAATGGTGCCGCTTAACCTTATGAACGGAAGCAATAAGGCCGATTTCGTGCTTACGGGCCAGTGGGCAACAAAAGCTTACAAAGAAGCAGCCCGCTATGGCGACGCGCATGTTGTGGCTTCTTCAAAGGATAAGACGTTTACATACATCCCGAAGCTTGACCCGTCAACGTTCACAAAAGATGCTGATTATTTTCATATATGCATGAACAATACAATTTATGGCACGACTTACCATGAGCTGCCGCAGACGGGCAGCGTGCCGCTTGTAGCCGATATTTCTTCGTGTGCTTTAAGCCAGCCGATGGATGTTTCGAAGTTCGGCGTGCTTTACGCCGGCGCGCAGAAAAACATGGGTCCGGCAGGCCTTACGGTTGTCATCATACGCGAAGACCTCATAGGCCATGCTATGGAAAAGATACCTACAATGCTTAATTACAAGACGCATGCCGACAATGGTTCAATGTTTAACACTCCGCCGTGCTATGCTATTTACATTTGCGGCCTTGTGCTTGACTGGCTTAAAAATACGGTTGGCGGCCTTGGCGAGATGAAGAAAATCAATGAGAAAAAGGCAGGTATCCTTTACAATTTCCTCGACAGTTCTAAGCTTTTCCACGGCACAGTCGTAAAAGAGGACCGTTCCATCATGAATGTACCGTTTGTAACGGGGAATAAGGAAATGGACGCTAAGTTCATAGCTGCCGCTGCCGAAAACGGATTTGTAAACATCAAGGGCCACCGCACTGTAGGCGGCATGCGTGCTTCTATTTACAATGCAATGCCGGTGGAAGGCGTTGAGAAACTCGTAAGCTTTATGAAAAAATTCGAAAAAGAAAACGGCTGAAATGGAGGCTGCATAGGAATGTACCATATTAAATGCCTTAATAAAATATCGCCTGCCGGAACAAAGCGCTTCGGGGAAGGGTATATGGTCGACAGTACGGAGGAAAAACCAGACGCCATACTTGTGCGCTCGGCTTCGCTGCATGAGATGGAGTTCCCGAAAAACCTTCTTGCCATTGCGCGTGCCGGCGCGGGTGTGAACAATATCCCACTCGACCGCTGCAGCGAAAACGGCATAGTCGTTTTCAACACGCCGGGCGCAAATGCAAACGCCGTAAAAGAAATTGTAGTTGCAGCCCTGCTTCTGTCTTCACGCCGTATTATACCTGCTGTTGAGTGGGCATTTTCGCTTAAAGGCAAAGGCGACGAAGTCGGTAAACTTGTAGAAAAAGGGAAAAGCAACTTTGCAGGCCCGGAGATTGCAGGCAAAACGCTCGGCGTCATAGGGCTTGGAGCTGTGGGCACGCTTGTAGCAAATGCGGCTTCTTCACTTGACATGACCGTTTACGGGTATGACCCTTACCTTTCTGTAGATGCAGCGTGGGGGCTTTCACGCTCTGTGCGCCATGCACGCTCACTTGACGAAATATTTAAGAAAAGCGATTATATTACGATACACGTTCCGTTTATGCCGAGCACAAAGAACATGATAAATGCGGATGCTATTGCGAAAATGAAAAATGGCGTGCGCCTGCTGAACTTTGCGCGCGGCGGACTTGTTGACGACGGCGCTTTGCTTGAAGGCGTCAAAAAAGGCAAGGTCGCGTGCTATGTTACGGATTTTCCTGATGACAGCCTGCTTGGCGTGGAAAACGTAATAGCTGTGCCTCACCTCGGTGCTTCGACGCCGGAATCGGAAAACAACTGCGCGCGCATGGCGGCAGATGAGCTTAAAGAATACCTCGAAAACGGCAATATACATAATTCCGTAAATATGCCGGCTGTTTCAATGCCGCGTGGGGAATTTATGCGTATCTGCCTGTTCCACCGCAACGTGCCGAACACTATAGGCAAGCTGTCGGGCTTTCTTGCCAGCTCAGGCATTAACATTGAAAATATGCAGAGCAAGGCAAAGAAAGACTACGCTTACACTATAATTGACGTGACAGGAAGTACGGAAAAAGTGACGCCGCAGAAACTTGAAGATATCGAAGAAGTTATCAGGGCGCGTATTATTACTGCCTGAGAAACATAAATTGTAGAGAATAAAAAGGGGCTGTTGTAAAGCTTTCGCTTTGCAACAGCCCCGTATTTTTTCAATAAAAGCCCGCCTGACCGTAAAGTGCTGAATAACCTGCTACCATAAGCAGGTGGGTGCCCGCCCAACGGTTTCGCACTCCCTTCGTCCGGCAAAAGCCGGGAGGTCTGAAGTCCGCCGCCGGAGCCAAAGCTCCCTATTAATAATTGTAGGGTTATTTATACACTGGTCCGCGCATCAGGCAGGATGTTTTCTGTCTGTTATTTGCCGCTGCCGTCATCACTGCCATAAAAATCATCAAAATGGCTTTCAAATTCTGCCGACAGGTCATTGAGCAGCGCCTCATCTTCGACTTCTTCAAACTGCTGCTCACCGTCTTCTTCGACAGCTTCAAATATATAATATGAGCCTTGTGCATCGACCTGCTCTTTCGGGTCGCTGTAAATTGGCTGCAGGGCATAAAAACGACCTTCGTCGTTTTCGATTGCATCAAGGATTTCAAATTCGTGCTCTTTGCCGTCTTCATCAATCAGGTTGAGAAGATCAGGACTATACTCATTGTGCATTCGGTAAAAGGCCCCCTTGTACGGCAAACTGTTAACCACGCTTTGTACATCGCTGGTACTTATTCTATCCCGGCATCCGGATAAAGTCAACAGGAAAATAGAGGGCTACAAAATTATACTAAAATATTTTAAAAATATCAAAAATACTATTGACATAGGCAATAAAGCGGCTTATAATAAAGCCAGAAAAAAGAAAAGGGACGATTTAAAGAGATGCGGGCTTGGCCTTGGCAATTCGGATACAGGAGCTTATAGATAAAGGGCAGGCGTATGGCGCATCGATGAGGATCTAAACTTTTCGTTGAAGGGAGTGAGTCCAATGGGCGAGGATGAAGAGACCTCACAGCCTCGGTCGGGTCTGTTGGGCCATAACTGTTAAAAATGAATTGAAGGGAATGAGGCCCAAATACAGCTTATCTTCCAGTTGCTCTGCAGCTTTAATTTTAGAAGTTAAAGGAGCAGATACCAATGCAGCACCGAAAGAATGTTTCAGATTACAAGGGGCCGGTATGAACTGACTTTGCAGCCTGATGCAGCTTCCATTAAGAAGCGCCGTATCTAAGGAAAACGGGTTTTAATCTGGCAATTGAAAGGCAGCCGACATACGAAAAAGGTTCCGGTGTGTTACTAAAGGTGATTCCAATGTACCTACATTAATTCTGCTGAGAGTTTAAGCTTGACTGCATTTGACATTACGCCATTGCATGAAAAATGGTCTCGGAACTGTAGAAATAAATAAATTGGCTCCGGCTTCTGCCGGGGCCTTCTTTTTATGGCACAAAAGCAGTAATCTGAAATTGCCTTTAACAAAGGCTGCTTTTGACGATATATTTTTTCACACGGCCGGCGAGGCTGTGCGGTATGCGTGCCGTCAACCGGCAACCTTCGGGTGTGAATTCTTCTTTTTCCACCGCGCTGCATGAGCGTATACATTCTGTGAGGGCAGCTTCTGAGTATGGCACAAGAAGCTCTATGGGGCCGGAAATTGGCAGGCATGCTTCAGTGGCATTGAGGAGGCTGTCTATCCCATCGCCGGTTTTTGCGCTTATGCGCACGGCCTGCCCAATCATCGGCATGGACTTTATCTCCGGCACAAGGTCGCATTTGTTAAGGACTGGGATAATCGGCTGGCCGGTACAACCGAGGCTACTTAGGGTGTCATTTGTAACTTTGAGATGTGCAGGGGCTTCAGGGTTTGAAGCGTCGCAGACGTTCAGTATTACGTCTGCAGAAGCCGCCATTTCAAGCGTAGAGTGGAACGCTTCTATAAGCTGATGCGGAAGGCGGCGCAGAAAACCGACTGTGTCTATCAGCATTACTCTTTCTCCGCATGGCAGTTTCAGGGCACGCGCAGTGGGGTCGAGTGTGGCAAAGAGCCTGTCTTCCGCAAGGACGCCGGCGTTTGTAAGAAAATTCATAAGAGTGGATTTACCTGAATTTGTGTAACCTACGAGCGCGACAGTGATTATCCCCTCTTTTTTACGCCTGTTGCTTGTCTGTTCACGGCGTTTTTCCAGTTCTTCAAGCTGGCACTTAAGTGAGTCAATTTTACGGCGTATGTGGCGGCGGTCGGTTTCAAGCTTGCTTTCGCCTGGGCCGCGTGTGCCTATGCCGCCCCCAAGGCGTGAAAGCCCACCATGCTGCCCTGAAAGCCTCGGCAGCATATATTTAAGCCGTGCGAGTTCTGCCTGGAGCCGCCCTTCACGGCTTTTTGCGTTCAGCGCGAAAATATGGAGGATGAGCATAGTCCGGTCTACCGTGCTCACACCGGAAATATTTTCAATGTTTCGAAGCTGTGTTGGGGAAAGCTCACAGTCAAAAATCAGCAGGTCAATATTGTACTCTTTGCAGAAATTCGCAACCTGCTCCATTATGCCGCGGCCCACACATGTAGCAGCGTCAGGCGACGGGCGTTTCTGTGTGACTGCACCGAACGGCTCTGCGCCCGCGCTGCGGGTGAGTGCGTAGAGCTCTGCAAGCGAAGATTTTGCATCCCACTGGCCAAAGTCCGGCTCTATAAGAAGGGCAGTTACCCTACTTGCTATGGTTTCGTGCATTTCCACAAAGAACACCCCCTTTCATGAATATAACAGTTTTATACAAAAATCGACTTATTTTACGGAACTATAGGCATTTCATTGATGCGCTGTATTATCATTTACAAAAAATCGTTGAGAATTGATGGTTAAAATAAGAAATGATTGGCAGTATAAAATATAATTCAGAATACTATGCAACTTAGCTAATTGACAATTTCGCAAAATGCTGTAAAATAAATTTATTGAATTTTATCTACTCTTAAAATATGAAGTACACATATTCTTTTGACAGTGATTTTATTAAGAGGACATTTCTATGAAAAATAAAGTTGTACAGCCAGTCTTAAAATGGGCAGGAGGGAAAAGACAATTACTGCCAAAAATAAAAAAATTAGTTCCTAAAAATATTGGTACATATTATGAACCGTTTTTAGGTGGTGGCGCGGTCCTGTTTTCCCTTCAACCTGGTCATGCGATAGTTAATGATAATAATACAGAATTAATCAATATGTATGATGTAATTAAAAATCATGTGGATGCCCTCATTTTAGATTTACGCAAGCATAGGAATGAAGCAGATTATTTTTATAAAATACGTGGATTAGATCGTACGCCGCGGTATAACGAAATGAATAATATCCAAAGGGCTTCAAGATTAATTTACTTAAATAAGACTTGTTATAATGGCTTATTCCGTGTTAATAAAAATGGAGAGTTTAATGCCCCATTTGGACGGTATAAAAATCCAAATATTGTTAATGAAAAAGTGCTACGCGCAGTTAGCAATTATTTAAACACGGGCCATATTGAACTCCTTAATATGGACTTTGAGCAAGCATTAACCGGATGTGAACACTCCTCATTTGTCTATTTTGATCCTCCGTACTATCCAGTTAGTGACAGCAGCAATTTTACTGGTTACACAGTTAACGGATTCACAAAAAAAGATCAAATCCGGCTTAAAAATTTATGTGATAAGCTTACTGATAAGGGAGTGCGTTGGCTGCTCTCTAATTCATCGTCGCCTTTTATTATTAGTTTATATAACAGCAAAAAATATCATATTGATTATGTCACGGCAAACAGATCAATTAACAGCAATCCTGATGCAAGAGGAGAAGTAAAAGAGGTACTTATAAGAAATTATGAAATTAAGACAAATAGATAAAGACTGGGATTCGCTATTTGCTGACTATGATATTTTAAATGCTATAAATTCAAATGGCTTTTTCATAATTTCTTCAAAACAAATTAATAAAGTGCATGAAGCACGCCTTATGACAAAGTTTGACAACAGAGAAAACCTGCCGGATATTTTTAAAAGAAACCATTTGTCAATATTACCAATTACCCGAGGAAATTATATAATCGGTTCCTATGATGCCTATCAGGATGTTCAATATGAAAATAAAAAAACAAAATTTTTTACATTGCCTGAATATATAGAAAGTATTAACGCAAGTGACCTCTACTCTGAGGGTGCTTGCTTAAATTGTGCTTATGCCTCAGGCATAATCGATGACTTGTGTGGTGAGCACACTTTACCTACTGTAAGCGGACGCATGTCTTCGGAAGATTTTAATTTCTGGATTAAGAGTTCGGACAAGCAGCAAAAATACAAAGAAATCGAGGTTAAAAATTCACAAATAGAAATTGATGGAGGTTATGAATCACCGAATGCATTAATTTTGATTGAGGCTAAAAATTATTCAGCAAATAATTTTCTCGTCAGGCAATTGTATTATCCATACAGGCTTTGGAGTGCAAAAATACAAAAACCTGTAATGCCTGTTTTCATGACGTTTTCGAATGATGTATTTTCATTTTTCGTTTTTGAATTTCAAGATAGCAAGGTATATAATTCAATTAAACTAATTGAACAAAAGAACTATATAATTGCTTCTGAACTTATTTCATTGGATGATATTTATGATGTTTTAATTTCATCTAAAGTTGAGCCTGAACCTGAAGTCCCATTTCCACAATGCGATAATTTTTATAGGATAGTGGACTTACTTAGCTTATTAGCTGATAAAAGTGAATTACAATCTGATGAAATAACCAATAATTATGCTTTTACATCACGCCAAACAGAATACTATACAAATGGAGCTAAATACTTAGGATTATTAGAAAAAATAAAAAATGAAAATAATGAGACTGTATTTCGACTGACAGATCTTGGTAAACTGATAATGTCAAAACGTCATAAAGAAAAATGCTTAGGAATTGTAAAACAAATTTTAAAGCATGAAGTTTTCAATAAAGTGCTTAAAGAATATTTTGTAAAATTGGCACCTCTAACAACTTGCGAAATTTCTAAGACCATGCAAAAGAGTACGATATATCATGTAAACTCATTGAACACAATGGAGCGCCGTTCACGTACCATTGGAAAATGGATTGAATGGATATTGGATCTACGGGAAAATTAACAATTACCAATAACATATTTTGTTTAAATAGATATATAGTTTTATGATGATTGTTATATGTGGCAGTTGATGCTATTTGCTTGCATGGAAGATTAAATTAAGTTATAATGGAGTAGATATTTTTTATGTGGAAATTATAAAAGGGGTGAAGTTTAATGAAAAAGATTGGCTTTATCGGTTGCGGCAATATGGCTAATGCCATGATAAGCGGTATCCTTGCTTCAGGTGCACTTAAACCGGCTGAAATCATTGCCTCAAACCATACTCTGCCCAAGCTGAAAATAGCACATAAGAATTTCGGGATTGACGTTACGCCAGACAACAAGAAAGCGGCGTCGGAAAGCGAAATCCTTGTGCTTGCGGTTAAGCCGCAGGTTTGTAAGGATGTTATAAAGGAGATTTCTTCAGCAGTGCCTGAAAACTGCATTGTGGTTACACTGGCGGCCGGTATGACCATTGCGCAGCTCGAGGAGCTTTTTGGCAGGCCAGTTAAACTGATACGGGCTATGCCGAATACACCTGCTTTGGTGAGAGAAGGCATGACAGCCCTTTGCCCAGGTAAAACGGTGACACCCGTAGAACTTGAACAGGTGCGCAGCCTTTTTGAAAGTTTTGGCAGGGCCGAAACAGTCAGCGAGAACATGATGGACGCTGTCACAGCAGTAAGCGGAAGCTCACCTGCTTATGTGTTTATGTTTATTGAGGCTATGGCCGACGCTGCCGTAATGGGCGGTATGCCGCGCAATAAAGCTTATACATTTGCGGCGCAGTCTGTTTTCGGCAGCGCAAAAATGCTTCTGGAGACTGGGAAACACCCAGGGGAGCTTAAAGATATGGTGTGCTCGCCTGCTGGCACAACTATTGAGGCTGTGGCGACTCTCGAAAAAGACAATTTTCGCGGTGCCGTTATCGACGCAATGCAGTCTTGCATGAAAAAATCAAAATCCATGTGATCATGTAATTTTAAATTCACTCCACGGCATACGGCTAATTAATTGCATTGTCTATACATTTATTAAAGCTTTTTATAGTGTAAAAACTCAAAATTTGCCGAATTCTCATCTAATGTTAACAACTTTGATAATTGAGATTACAGATAAGGTGAAAACATTGACTTCTATTATTCTTCAGAATATAATTCAGACGTAGAGGATAAATGGAGGTTAGTCTCATTGACAAAAAAGAGCAAATGGATAATTGTGGCAATATTTTGCGGCATTGTGGCTGTCGCATTGGCAATTTTCTTGCCTCACTATTGCATAAAGCAGTTTTCTGCCACTCAGAGTGACTCAAGTACCAGGCCTGTTTCTAAAATAGTTGCAACTGAAAAGAGCAGCTACTCAAGCACCAGGCCTGTTCCTAAAATAGCTGTGGCTAAAAAGAGCAACAACTCATGTATTCCTTTAAAAAAAGACGGCATCCCTGCAAAACCGAAGAAAGATTTTCTGGCACTTAAAAGCCGCTATAACCTTTTGTTGATCCCGACATATGACGGTTCAAACCAGGAGACGCACCCAAAACTCCTTTATTTCAAAAATGGGTGGAACGGCTACCGCTACTGGATGTCGATGACACCATATCCATCGACTAATTACAAGCTTGAAAATCCGAGCATCGTTGTTTCAAATGACTTGAAAACATGGGTGGTGCCTAAAGGGCTTAAGAATCCGGTGACAGGTTTGCCATCAGATGTAAATCATGGCGGCTACTATTCTGACCCTCAGCTTGTTATGAATGGCGATGCAATGGAACTTTGGTTTCGCTATGTCCATGGAAAGCCCAAAATTGGCGGCGCAGACTATCGGTGTGATTATTACTACCGTATGAGGAGTACTGACGGTATCCATTGGAGCAGGCCGTGCCTCATGCAGTCCTCAAAAAAAGCAATTCTGAGCCTTGCAATAATTCGCCGTAAAGGAAAATACCAGTTTTGGTACAGAGACAATACAAATCACTTGATGTATGCGGAAAGCATAAATGGTGTAAACTGGACAAATTTCCATCAATGCCAGATATCTCTGCCAAAAGGTTTTTTCCCATGGCATCAGGATATAGTGCTTTATAAAGATAAATATTATCTGCTGCAGACAGCATATTATAAGCCACATTATTCTTTTTCGCTGTTCCTCGCTGAATCGATGGATGGAGTTAATTTCACGCGCGGAGTAAAATTTTATCCGAGTGAAGACCCTGTAGTGCTTCATAAAGCATGGCTTTACCGCAGCACGTTTGTGCCGACTGCAAATGGATTATTCCAAATGGTGGTTTCTTATTGCCTGCCGGGGCGTAAGTGGTTTATGACACAATGCGCGATTTCACAAGCCACATGGGACAATGCATGCAGGACTGGAAAGACAGTTACGCTGAGAGCTGCTTCAACTTGACATACCTTATATGAATGCACCTGCTGCTTAAAAAATAGAATAAAATGTGCCTTGAGCTGGCTTTATAACCACCTCAGGGCGTATTTTATTTTGCTGTATTTGTGAAGCCACTTCCTTTGAGAATATTGCAATGTGCATGAAAAACAATATACGCAGTATAAAATCTCAGTTAATAATTTACAAGCAATTGACTCACTATAAAATGCGTGATAGAATTAAGCTGTTATCGAAAATATCGAAAATTAACTGAAATGCAGGGACAAGGTTATGACTACAATTCGGGATATCGCAAAGAAACTAAACCTTTCAATAAGCACGGTTTCGAAGGGCCTGAACGGCGCAAGTGATGTGAGCAAGGAAACGCGTAAGCTTGTGCTGGATGCTGCGCTGAAGATGGGCTATGTGCCGCGCCGGACACGGCCTGCGTCGCCTGTAAAAATATGCGTATTCATTGAGAACATGGGTTATGAGCGTGTTGAACAGTTTGGCTATGATATAATTATAGGCTTTAAGCTTGCAGCGGCCACAAAACAGTGGGACGTTTCCATTGTTCCAATGTCGCTTAATAAAAGCAATGGGATCCAGTATGAAGAATATATGTATTCGAACCATTATGCAGGGGGATTTCTGCTTGGGTTTGACCTGAACGACGATTTTCTCCGCCAGCTTAAAAAGACAACAATCCCCACAGTGCTGCTCGACAATGTTGTTTATAACAAGCATGTTTCATGCCTTGGTGTAGACAATCAGGAAGGAATTTTCTGCGCTGTTCAGCACTTGGCGAAACTGGGCCACAAATCTATCGCAATGCTTAACGGTGACCCGCAGAGCTGGGTTTCAGCCGAGAGGCTGAGCGGTTTCCGCCTTGGTATGTCATACTATGGCCTTACAGTGCATGAAGAGCTGATTGCTAACGGTGACTTTACTCCTTCTGACTGTGCAACAAAATTTGTAAGCCGGTTTATTAAAGCGGGCGCCACTGCCATAGTGTGCGCAAGTGATGTCCTTGCGCATGGAGTGCTCTGTGAGCTCTACCGCCTTGGGCTTCGTGTGCCTGACGATATGAGCGTTGTTGGATTTGATGACCTGCCGATTGCTGCCTATGCAACGCCTCCGCTTACAACGATCCGCCAGGACCGCCTCGCCATTGGGAAGAATGTCTGCCTGCTGCTTGAGCAGATAATGAAAGGCAACTGCATTAACCGCCTTATGCTTATCCCTGAGCTTGTTGTGCGCAGTTCCACAGGAAGGCCGAGAACACGTGAGATCCATCTAAAATAGGCTGTGTGCGGAAATCTTCCTGCACTTTAATTTATAAAAATCAGAGTAAAAAGTCTGGCCTCCCCCAAAAAATGAAGAGGCCAGTGATGAGGAACAAATATGAAAAAAGAAGACCAATAACTTATAATCGATTTATATGCCCTCTGCTTTGCAGAGGCTTTTTTTTGGCCATTTAATGAAGAACTGCATTGCCCTGATTTATAATCAGCCTTTTACAGCTCCAGCAACTACGCCTTCAATAATCTGCCTCTGGCAAAGTGCGTAGAAGATGATGATTGGTATAATTGCGAGGATAAGGACTGCCATCATTGCACCCATGTCAATGCTGCCGTAGCCGCCCTGCAGGTACTGAATGGCGACCGGGATAGTAGGATAATCTTTGCCCATTACCAGATACGGCATGAGGTAGTCATTCCATATCCACATCGTATTCAAGATAGCGACGGTTATAGATGTTGGCTTCATAATAGGGAACACAACCTTAAAGAAGCACTGCAGAGGATTGCAGCCATCGATTATTGCTGCTTCTTCGATATCAGTGGGGATTCCTTTTACAAAACCGGAGAACATGAAAACAGACATGCCGGCTCCAAAGCCAAGATACAGCACAAGAATGCCGACAGGGTTGTCAAGGTGAAGGACATCTGCAATCTTTGTCATGGAATACATGACCATTTGGAATGGAATAACCATTAAGAAAACAAAAAGATAGTAAAGGACGCTGGCGTAGTGGTTCTTGGCGCGGGTGATGAACCATGCTGTCATGGATGTCAGGACTACGATAAGCAGCACGGAAAACACAGTGATGAAAACAGAACGGCCGAAAGCGCCCCAGAAATTAGTCTTTTCAACTCCGGAAACGTAATTCTTTGTACCAACGAATGTTTTAGGCATTATTCCGGCTTCACCGAGATCTTGTTGCTTGAAAGTCGGAAATTTGAAAGGCTCACTTGAAATGAACAGCTTCCCTTTGAAGGAGTTCATCAGCACCATTAAAATTGGGCCAATAAAGATGAGAGACAGGAAAGCGAGAATAATGGTGATAATTACATTTGCAGTTTTCCTACTTTTATTCATTAAGACTCGACTTCCTTCCTGCGTGTGGCATGCAGCTGGATAACAGCTATAACAGCCAGAATAATGGTGAAGATTACGGCTTCTGCCTGGCCGACACCAGCATAACCGGTAGTCCCGTAAAATGTTTTATATATATCCAGCGCAACCAGTGCGGAGTCATTGCCAGGGGCACCGTTTGTAAGGGCCAGGTTCTGGTCGAACAGCCTAAAGGAATTAGTCAGTGTAAGAAAAGTGCAAATAGTGATGGCAGGCATTATCGTGGGGATCTTGATGTGGATAAGTGTCTGCCATGAAGAGGCACCATCAATTTCAGCTGCCTCAATCATGTCGGGGTTTATGTTCTGGAGAGCAGCTATGTAAATTACCATCATGTAACCTGTCATCTGCCAACACATCAGTATGATGAGGCCTATAATACCATAGCTGCCTTTAGTTGTCAGCGTTTGGTTATATTTCATAAGGATGCCGTTTAATATAAGCTGCCAAACATATCCGAGAACGATGCCTCCAATGAGGTTAGGCATAAAGAATATTGTGCGGAAGAAACTCGTGCCGCGCATCTTCCTTGTAAGCAGCAGGGCCAAAATAAACCCGAAAAGGTTTATAAGCACCATGCATATAATTGTGAACAAAACAGTACGGCCCAATGAGGGGAGAAAATCAGAATCACCCGAAAAAGCTTTTTTATAGTTAACGAATCCGACAAATTTTGCGTCAGTCACAGTTGTAAAATTCGAGAATGAAAGGCCAAGGCCAGTAATAAATGGTATTAAAAATGCAATTGCAAAACAAATAACTGTGGGAAGAGTAAAAATAGCCCAGTACTTTCGCAGGACTTTTTGCATTGCAGAACCTCCTAACCGGGATTGATATAATTTACATTTTGGTTAATGGGCACATACTCTCTTGCAAACATTCCAAGTATTGTGCCATGGCGCCGTTTAGGCGGCCGTGAATAATCTTATAAAAATAGTGAGTGAATTATTATCTCCACCCACTATCTTTACAAAATGCTGAAAACTTTAAGCCTTATGCTCAGCTTTTTGAAGACGTTGCAGATGCTGCCGCTTCAGACTTCCATTTACTCACGACACCGTTCTTTACATCATCCCAGCTGCACTGGCCTTGTGCATAAGCGAGAAGGCGTGAGCCAAAGTAATCCTTAAAGTTCTGGCTTGGGAAGCATGTGAAATCCCACGGAACTGTCTTGATGCCGCTCTTGTTTTCCCATTTTTCAACTTCCTGTGCAAGCGGGTCATCAGGAGATTTGCCTTTAAACGCTTCGTATGGGGCAATAAATCCGAGGCCGCCATCACTCGGGCTCTTTGTAACATAATCTGTTCCTTCACCGGTGTAGAGCCAGTTGAGGAAATCAATTGAGGCTTTCTGGTCATCGGCTGAGGCTTTCGAGTTTATGCATGCAAAGTTTTCAGTGCCCATGCAGATTCCCTGTGTTTCTTCACCACTGTGGCCTGTGTAGATAGGCATAAACTTGATGTCTTCTTTCTTAACGACATTACCATCGGTCTTGCTTATGTCGCTCCAGACCCAGTTACCGTTCTGCACCATCGCAGCTTGCCCAAGGGCAAATTCGCTGGTGGAGTCACCTACGCTCTTGCTGCCAAGAAGCTTTTTGTTTGTAACTGAATTGTTAAGATACAGGTCAAAGATGTTTTTGAATTCGTTACCATACTTAAATTGGATTTCATTTACACCCTTTGTTAAGTCGGTGTTGTTGTCCTGAAGCTCGTATGTGATTGGAATGTTTGCAAGGTGGGTCTGCCAGCGCCAGTCTTCGCCTGATTTGAGGGAAGTGCTTGCAAATACGCCTTTGATTCCAAGCTTGCCTTTTTTGGCGGTCATGTCTTCAACAACATCTTTAAATTTTGCGAAGTTGTTGATTTCGTCCATGCTTTTTGCTTTAGCGCCGTCAAGCTTGAAATATTTATCCATTATTGCTTGGTTGTAGATAAGGCCGTAGCCTTCTACTGCCAATGGGAGACCGACAATTTTACTGCCATCCTTTAAAGCCAGTGACTGGTTTGTAAGCTGTTTGGCCATTTTCATGTCACTAAGGTCGGCGCAGTAGCTTCCCCATGTCTTATAGCCTACAGGACCGTTGCAGATGAATATGGTCGGCGCATCGCTCTTTGCCATTTCAGACCTCAGGGACTTTTCGTAAGTGCCGGCTGCAGCCGTCTGGACTTTTACCTTGACGCCTGTTTTCTGTGTATAAGCCTTTGCGATACTTGTAAACTGATCTGCCTGCTCAGGTTTAAAGTTGAGGTAATAAACCTGACCTTTAGTTCCAGTTCCGGAAGACGAGACTCCCCCATTTGCTGTAGATGAAGTGTTGGTAGTCTTATGGCAGCCTGCAAACGTACCTGTGACCATCAATGCCGCAAGCGAAGCTGCAACTATCTTTTTTCCACAATGCTTCATGACCAATATCGCTCCCTTCATTCTGTGTGTTTTAATGGAAAATAGTTTTACTGGCGTCTACTATTTCGAAAAATAACTGCCAAATAATTTCGAAATAAAACACCGCAGTAAATATAACACAATTTTTCTTGAAATGCAAGAGCTTTTGTTTAATCTTTTCCAATTTTTTTCATTTATATAATCATCAATGCAAAATGAGGCTGCAGATGAATAAAGATACAAAGTATTTTTTTTGGACGCAATTATAACCGCATAATGCAGTGGGCACGCGGTGTTTAAGATTAATATAAAGCTTTAGTGTTATCCGAAATATCTCATCCGACGACTTCTGCTAATCTGCAATAAAACAAAATGATATCGAAAATAAGTATTGAGATTATCGAAAACATATGATATACTGCAAGAAGTTGGCTTTAGGTTATTAGAACATAAAGTTTGGAACGTTTTTAAGGGGGATTTTTCATGATAACAGATTGCTTCGACGCAGAGTTTACGGACGAAATGAAACGCAGCCTTCTGCTTGATTTTGGCCGAACGCCGGATAAGGCTTCTCCGCAGGAGCTTCACAGTGCATTTTCCAGATGCCTGATGGAACGCCTTGCCCCCGTGTGGCAAAAATGCAGAGAGCGCTATGCCGGCAAAAAGCAGGTGTTTTACCTTTCAGGTGAATTCCTTGTTGGGCGCGCAATTTATAATAACCTGCTTGCCCTTGGCCTTTTGCAGAAAGCTGATGGATTTTTAAAAAGCATAGGCGCAAAACTTAACTCTATGGAAGAAGTAGAAGATGCGGCGCTTGGCAACGGTGGGCTCGGGCGCCTCGCCGCATGCTATATGGATTCGGCAGCCACGCTCGGCCTGCCGGTGCAGGGGTACGGGATACGCTACCGTTACGGATTGTTCCGGCAGAAATTCGAAAACGGTTTCCAGAAAGAAGAGGCCGACGATTGGACGCGCTGGGGCGATCCATGGTCAGTCCGCAGGGAAAAAGATGCCGTAACCGTGCAGTATGCCGACAGGAACGTCAGGGCTGTGCCGTACGATATGCCGATTATCGGTTATGGTGGGAAAAACATAAATACGGTGCGCCTGTGGCAGAGCGAACCTAACATACCATTCGATTTTGGAAAATTTAACGACCAGCAGTACAACGCAGCGGTGGAAGAAAAGAACCGCGCGGAGGATATATCGCGCGTGCTTTACCCCAATGACACGACCGACGAGGGCAAAAAGCTCCGCATACGCCAGGAATATTTCTTCTGCAGTGCCTCCATGCAGGATGTGATGCGCTCTTATACGGCGCGCTGGGGCAATGATTTGGCAAAGTTCCCTGAAAGGAATGCCATGCAGCTTAATGATACGCACCCCACGGTGGCTGTGTGCGAGCTTATACGCCTGCTCAAAAACCACGGCGCCGATTTTGAAACGGCGTTTTCAATTACAAGCAGGACATTCCGCTACACAAACCATACGGTTATGGCGGAAGCCCTCGAGCAGTGGGATGAAAATCTTTATGCGTCAGTCCTTCCGGGCATATGCGGAATAGTTGACGAGATAGCGGAGCGCCAGAAGAAAGAATTCCTGTCGCTTGGCGGAAAATTCGCGAGTGACCTTCCGGCCTGTTCCGTAGTAGATGCGAAAACAGTGCGGCAAACTGTAAAAGATGCGGATGGCTCGGAGCATACGGAGGAAAAAGAGCAGAAGACAATACGCATGGCAAACCTTGCCGTGTATGCTTCATGCCATGTGAACGGCGTGGCAAAGCTGCACACGGAGATACTTAAGAACCGTGTGCTGAAACAGTGGTATGAGCTTTACCCTGAGCGTTTCTGCAATGTGACTAACGGCATTACCCAGCGCCGCTGGCTTGCACTCTGCAATCCGGAGCTTTCAGCCCTTATAACGCGTATTTTAGGCTCGGACGGGTGGATAACTGACCTGGATATGCTGTCGGGGATTAAACGCTTTGCGGACGACAATGGTGTGCTTGATGATTTCGCAGGCGTGAAAAATAAGAAAAAGCAGCAGCTTTCACAGTTCATTGAAAAAAATGAAAATGTGAGCATACCGCCAGACTTTATTTTCGATATACAGGCAAAGCGGCTGCACGAGTATAAACGCCAGTTCTTAAACGCGCTTTCAATACTCGACCTGTATTACGGAATTAAGGAAGGCAGCATATGCGATTTTACGCCTACGGCATTTATATTCGGTGCAAAAGCCGCACCGGGCTATGTGCGTGCCAAGGGTATTATAAAACTTGTGAATGAAGTGGCGCGCCTTGTAAATTCAGACCCGAAAGTCAGCAAAATGATGCGTGTGGTTTTCGTACATAACTATGATGTTTCGTATGCTGAAAAGCTTGTTTGCGCAGCAGATATCTCGGAGCAGATATCAACAGCCGGCACGGAAGCCTCAGGCACAGGGAACATGAAGTTTATGCTCAACGGAGCCCCTACTTTAGGCACTTACGACGGAGCCAACATAGAAATTGTGGAGCACTCAGGCGCTGAAAACAACTATATTTTCGGCGCGCATGTGGAAGAGCTTGACAAAATCAGGGAGAGCTATGACCCCAATGGAATCTACAGGAAAAACGACCATGCCCGCCGCGCTCTTGATGCGCTTGTGAATGGGACACTTGATGACGGCGGAACAGGCGTTTTCCAGGAACTCTATGACTCCATACTTAAAGGTGCAAGTTGGCACAGGCCGGATCAGTATTTCGTACTGTATGATTTTTCTTCATATCAGGAAGCGCGCCTGCGTGCGAACCGCGATTACCGCAACAGCCGCGCCTTTACGCGCAAAGGGCTTATGAATACGGCAAATGCCGGATATTTCTCCAGTGACCGCAGTGTTTTGGAATATGCTAAGAATATCTGGAACCTCAAGAAAGACTAAGCGCAGTTTTTAATGCGTAAAAAGGCAAAGGGAGTGGTACCAATTCGCACGAGTGGAGTTCTTCTGCCCATAAGCAGCCTCCCTTCTCCCTATGGAATTGGAAACCTGGGGAAGGAATCGTTTAATTTTATTGATTTTCTAAAAGATGCCGGCCAAACATACTGGCAGATACTGCCTATTGGCCAGACCGGATGCGGTGACAGCCCTTACCAAAGCTTTTCGGCGTTCGCGGCCAACCCTTACTTTGTCGACCATGAGCAACTTGTGAAGGATGGACTTCTGAAACGTGAAGAGCTTGGGCAATTCTGGTTCGGCGATAATCCTGACAAAATCGACTACGGCGCGCTCTACAGCAGCCGCTTCAAAATGCTGCACATTGCTGCAGACCGCTTCCCTGAAGGGGACAGCGGTTTCCGCAGGTTTGAAGAGTCAAGCAGTGAATGGCTTGAAGACTATGCGCTTTTTATGGCTCTTAAGGCTGAGAACGGCATGGGCTCCTTTCAGAAGTGGCCTGACGAAATTCGGCTGAGAAAACCGGAGGCAATGGGAAAAGCCCGCAAACGCCTTGCACATGAGGTGATGTTCTGGAAAAAATGCCAGTATTTCTTCTCTGTGCAGTGGAAGAAATTCAGGCAGTATGCGTATAGCAAAGGCATATTTATTATTGGTGACCTGCCAATATATGTCTCTCCAGATTCGGCAGACCTTTGGGCTCACCCTGAGTTGTTCCAGACAGACGGCAATGGCAGGCTGACCGAAGTTGCCGGGTGCCCGCCTGACGCATTTACAGCCGATGGCCAGCTTTGGGGGAACCCACTGTATGATTGGGAAAAACATGCACGCGACGGCTACAGCTGGTGGATGAAGCGCCTTAAGGCCGCTTCAGGCTTTTATGATGTTACGCGTGTTGACCATTTCCGCGGCTTTTCCGGATATTATTCTATCCCTGCGGGAAGCCCGAATGCAGTGCATGGAAGATGGCGCAAAGGGCCGGGCATGGACTTTATCACAACGCTGAAGAAGAAGCTTCCCGGATTGTCACTCATAGCTGAGGACCTCGGATTCCTTACGGACGACGTGCGCAGGCTTCAGAAAGCAAGCGGATATCCGGGAATGAAAGTGCTGCAGTTTGCCTTTGACCCGCGGGAGAAAAGCGACTATCTGCCGTATAATTACGACAAAAACTGCATTGTTTACACAGGCACGCATGACAATGCTACAACTGAAGAGTGGGGGAACACGTCGCCTGCAGAGACGGTTGCTTTTGCAAGGCGCTACCTCCATGCAGGCCCGCAGGAAAACCTTACCGATGCAATGATTTATGCTGCACAGGCCAGCGTCGCCAATACCTGTATAATACCGATGCAAGATTACCTGCACCTTGGTGCAGAGGCGCGCATGAATATTCCCGGCACTGTGCAGGGAAACTGGCGCTGGCGTGTCAGGAAAGAGGCACTTACACCAGAGCTTGCACGCAGCATGAGGGAGACAGCCGAACTTTACGGGCGTATCCCACCTGATAATAAGATAAAAAACAGCTGATTTTTAAATAATTCTCCTTAAAATGACATATGAAAAGCGCTCCGGACAGTTTAAAAGCTATCCAGAGCGCTTTTTATACTTTTAAGTAATATTTGGACTTCGGTTTCCATACAATAAACCGATTGAATTTTTCGGCGGGGTGATAGCATTGAGGACTCTCAGGCTTGGCTCGGAAGGCAACGATGTGGCACAGCTCCAGTCAATTTTGCACAAGCTCGGCATTTATTCAGGCAATGTTGACGGTATATTCGGAACTCAGACGCAGTCGGCCGTTAAGGAATTCCAGAAGATGCACGACCTTTCGCCTGATGGGGTAGCAGGCCCTCAGACATGGAAAGCCGTGGAACCCTATTTGCGCGGATATGATGCCTATACGGTTAAGCCAGGCGACACTTTTTACCTCATCGGGCAAAAGTATGCGGTAGATCCCTCACTTATCGCAGTGGCAAACCCGGACATTGACCCCCAGAACCTTGCGGCCGGCGCAAAAATCGCCGTGCCGTTTTCATATGGTATTGTAATGGCAGATGCCGGCTATACATATGAAGTGCTGGAGCGCAACGTACAGGGGCTTAAAGTGAGATACCCTTTCCTGCACGTTGGGGCTGTGGGCTCAAGCGTCCTCGGCAAGACGCTTTTTGCACTGCGGCTTGGCAGGGGCCCACACCATGTGCTTTACAACGCGGCGCACCATGCACTGGAGTGGATAACGTCGCCTGTGCTGATGAAATTTACGGAAGATTTTCTGAGGGCATATGCGCTCGGGATGCAGATTGGCGGATACAATCCGCGCGAAATATGGGATAGCGCCACAATATGGATTATACCGATGGTAAACCCTGACGGCGTGGATCTCGTTATTAACGGTTTGCAGCCAGACAATCCGTACCACAGCCAGCTTATCCGCTGGAATGGCGGAAGCAGCGACTTTTCGAGCAACTGGGAAGCAAATATCCGCGGCGTAGACCTCAACCATAACTACGACGCCGCATGGGAAGAATCTAAGCAGGCGGAAGCCGCGCTCGGTATAACGGGCCCTGGCCCAACGCGGTACTCGGGCCCTTACCCTGTTTCCGAGCCTGAAACCCGTGCAATGGTGAATTTCACACGGGACCATGACATCGGCCTTGCAATGGCATACCATACGCAGGGGCGTGTGATTTACTGGAATTTTCAGGATATGGCCTCGCCGGAAGCAGAGGCCATCGGCCGCCAGCTTTCGCTAATAAGCGGATATTCCCTTGAAGAAGCTACGGGCGTTTCATCTTATGCCGGATATAAAGACTGGTTCATCAAAGATTTCAGGCGCCCCGGCTACACAATAGAAGTAGGTAGCGGAAAAAATCCGCTGCCTGTTTCACAGTTTCCTGAGATATACAAGGAAAACCTTGGCATGCTGCTTTATGCCGCAAGCATTAAGTAGATATTCACAGAGCTTTGCGGAACCACTTTGAGATTTCACGGCGCGTGATTAAAAATACAACGGCAAGTAATATGAGTGTCGTCCACCCGCAGAACAGGTAGCCGGAGTCACCTCCTGCGCGCTCCATTACCGCACCCGCAAGGAAATTGCCAATTGGCGTTGAGCCGAGGTTAAGAAATGAATAAACGCTCATCACACGCCCACGGTATTCATTGGAAGAGTTGACTTGAAAAATAGAATTTGCAGTATTGAGAAAGATAAGATTGCAGAATCCAATGAGAGCGACGGCAATTAAATTGAAGGTGTACTTGTTCGTAATGCCTGTGGAGACCTGAAACAAGCCGATTGCGACGGAGCTTATTACAAGCAGGCGCTTGCTTACGCCCTTGCTGCTGCGGTACGCCATGAGTATTGCTGCGCTGAAAGCGCCCACACCCGCTGCCGCAAGAAGGCTTGAGTACCCATCAATGCCGCGCCCGAGGTACTCATGTGCAAAAACAGGTATGATGACGTCGTTGTTAAGCGCAAACGTGCACACTACGGCCATCATCAGCACATCGGCGACAAGCGTTTTGTTTTTTTTGATGTACCGCATTCCGTCAGAGATTTCCGGAAGCATATTTCTGCTGTATGTAACTGACTGCTTCTCGTTGACGTGTATCATCATTATGCCGATAATTACAGGTATGTAGCTAACGGCATTGATTAGAAAACATGCTGCGGCGCCAAGCTTCATCATTAAAACGCCTGAAAGCGCGGGCCCGATTATTCGTGCGAGATTGACAATGGTAGAGTTAAGGGAGATGGCATTCGTGACGTTTTCCGGCCCGACGAGGTCGATGAAAAAAGATTGCCGTGCGGGCATGTCGAGCGTTTGTGTAACACCGAACAGAAAGCTCAGCAGAAGAATATGCCAATACTGAATTATGTGCGTGTAGGTAAGCAGCGTCATAGCCACGGCCTGTGCGAGGAAAAGCGCCTGGGTAAGGACAAGCAGCTTTTTCTTGGAAAAATGGTCTACTACTACGCCGGCAAACAGTGACAGAAACAGCATCGGCAAAAACTGCGCAACTCCAACAAGGCCAACTTTAAACGGCGAGTTAGTGACCGAGTAGACAAGCCATGTCTGCGCGGTCCGCTGAACCCATGTGCCGGTTAGCGAAATGCACTGGCCAAACCAGAAAAGGCGGAAATTGCGGTACTTGAGCGAGCGAAATGTTGTTTTAAAAAAATTGGATGCCTTTTGGAACAATTTTACTGGATATCTCCTCTATTTTTAACGTGAATTTATACTCTCAAATTGTACTCCCTTTTGCATAATAGTTCAATCTGCAGCGCTTTAATGGTGGGCTTCAGTTTACAATTTTGATACTCTTTTTTTTAGTTGTTTATGTTATAATAACTTTGAATTTATTTTAACTGTTCGACTGTAAAGGAGGCGTGGCATGTGAGGGGAAAAGCAGCCATTGCGGCGCTGCTGCTTTCTGTAGCTTTGCTGTTTTCAGGATGCTCATTTGCAGGGCTTGACGCACAGACACTGATGCATGCCCCAAAACCAACGGGAACTGATGAAGCGGATATCCAAAGCTTGCTTGACAAAACTGCGGGCGGCCAGCTCACACTGAAATATCCGTCGCATGGGGAGTACCGCTCGGCGATAATCCGGCACAGTATGCGTGGCAGCGGTTCGGATGAGTCGGTGGCTTTTTACCAGAAGGGCGACGATTCAACAGCTACGAATATAATGTTCATGCAGAAAGACAAGAAGAGCGGAAAATGGCAAAGCATAGGCTCATTCAGCAACCCGTCTTCCCAAGTTGACAGGATCTGCTTTGGCGACATAAATGGCGACGGCAGTGATGAAGCTGTGGTAGGCTGGGGCAGCAGCCTTACCAATGCGGGAGTTATCTGCATCTATTATTATGATAAAGGCAGTATGCATGAGCTGAAACTTAACCAGAGCTACACCGATATGGAGCTGATGGATTTCGACGGCGACGGTAAAGACGAAATCTTTACAGCTAGTGTTACTGTAGGCGACCAACCGGCCACTGCACACCTGCTTCGCATAAAAAACGGCGGTGTTGAGGTGATGGGCACAGCACCGCTTGACACCGGCGTAACAAAATATGTTTCCGTTCGCACAGGCATGATAAATAAAAAGCAGAACGGCGTAGTGCTCGACGGTGTAAAAGCTTCGAACTCAATGGTTACAGATATTGTGTACTGGGACAGAAAAAGGAAAACACTGGAGGCACCATTCTTTGACAGCGAGTCAAAGACGGCCAAGAGCACTGCGCGCAACACTTCAGTTGTTTCAAAAGATATAAACGGGGACGGCATAATCAATATCCCTATAGTAGCGCCGATGCCTGGATACAGCGGAACAGCGGCAGATGAGGCGGACAACCTCACGGACTGGGAGCGCTATGACACGGATACAGGCACGCTTACGCGCATTGTAAGCATGGTAATTAATTACACAGACGGCTACAGCTTTATGGTGCCGGAAAAGTGGCGCGGAAAGATAACGACAAAAATTGACCCGGCCACACGTTCGTTTTCGTTTTACCAGTGGCAGAAGTCGCCTGAAAACCCGGGAGGCGCAGCCGGGTCACAGCTACTTAGAATACAGGTGTTCACAAAAAAAGAATGGGCAAAAAAGTCTGAGTCAGGCGCTTATTTGCTTCTCAGCGAGAAAAACAGCATCATCTATGCTGCGGAGAGGCCTGCGCCCGGAAATGCGATGTCACTCACAAAAGCAGAAACCCAAAATGCTTTCGAACTGCTTTCCACGGAATAGAAATTCAAAAGAGAACTGGGAGGAATTCCTTGAAAACGATTCTTGTTGCGGAAGACGAACAGGCCATCCGCGAGTTTGTAGTTATAAACCTCAAGCGTGCAGGCTACAAGACGCTTGAGGCTTCCGACGGAGACGAAGCGCTGAAAATCTATGACAAAGAGGGCGGCAACATCGACGTTGCCGTTCTTGACATCATGATGCCGGGGCAGAATGACGGGCTTGCCGTTTGCAAGGAGTTGCGCCACCGCAGCGGCTCGATAGGCATTATCCTGCTTACGGCCAAGACACAGGAGATGGATAAGGTTGGCGGGCTTATGATGGGCGCCGACGACTATGTTACGAAACCGTTCAGCCCGAGTGAGCTTGTGGCGCGCATTGATGCCGTTTACCGCCGCGTGGCGCTGGAGCGTGAGCGCAGCAAAAAAAATTTCAGCGAAGAGCTGCACTCGGGGAGCTTCGTACTCAACCTGCGCAACCGCACACTGCTGAAGAACGGCCAGCCGGTTGAGCTTACTCAGGTCGAATTCCAGATAATGGAATATTTTTTCTCGAATCCCGGCACAGCCATGAACAGGACAGATATCCTGCGCCATGTGTGGGGCGATTCATATTACGGTGAAGAGAAAATTGTGGATGTGAATATCCGGCGCCTGCGCATGAAAGTTGAGGATGAACCTTCAAACCCAAAGCATATTATCACGGTATGGGGCCTCGGCTACAAGTGGGAGGCATAACCTTGAAAACTATGGCTGGAGTTTATTTTTAGCAGGTTGATCTGGCAGGGGGAAAAGCGTAATGGCAAAAAAACGGAAAAGCAAAAGCATTGCACGGCGCTGGATTTTTAACAGCGTCGGCTCTCTGCTTATTATTGTGGCGGCGCTGGTAGCGACGCTTTCCTTCTCGGTGCAGGGCTATGTTTACAACGGGATACAGTCGGCGCTTAACGGGCGCTCTGACGAACTGACAAACGTCTTTTCAAGCTATGGTAGGAAATCGGAGGAAGATTTTCTCGCTGCTGCGCGCGGATATGTGGAGAATTTCCCGAACAAAGAGAGCATGGAGCTGATGGTGATAGACCAGAAAAGCCGCATAGTCACCACGTCAACAGGCTTCGCGCCGGACCAGAAACAGAAAATGCCGGATTACAAAGCGGCTTTAGCCAATTCAGGTGACTATGGCACATGGACGGGGAAACTTTCGAGCGGGGAACGTGTGATGGCCGTAACGCGCGTTATACGCAACGATATCGGCTCGCCCGTGGGGTCGGTACGCTATGTCGTTTCGCTTGAAGAAGCCGACAGGCAGATATTCACAATAATTATCGCGCTGGTTTTGGCAGGTACCGTTGTCATTTCGTTCGTTTCGATTTCGAGCCATTATTTTATCCGCTCTATCCTGACGCCGATAAAGCAGATAGGCGCCACGGCGAAGATGATTGCGCAGGGCGACTTTAAAGCGCGTATACAGAAAACGAACGACGATGAGATAGGCGAACTTTGCAACACGATAAACGATATGGCGGATGAACTCGGCCAAAACGAAAAGATGAAGAATGACTTCATCTCATCTGTTTCGCATGAGCTGCGCACGCCGCTTACAGCTATAAAAGGGTGGGCCGAAACGCTTCAGTCCGGTGAAACAGACAAAAAGACTTTTAACCGCGGCATGAAAATCATCGTGAGCGAAACGGAGCGCCTTGCGGGCATAGTTGAGGAGCTGCTCGATTTTTCACGGATGCAGAGCGGCCGCATGACGCTTACAATGGACAAAATTGACATACTTGCGGAGCTCGACGCGGCAGTGTGTATGTTCAGCGAGCGTGCACGCCAGGAGAATAAATTCCTTATTTACGACGAGCCGCAGATGCTTTCGCCGGTGCTCGGCGACATAAACCGCCTGCGGCAGGTGTTTGTAAATGTGCTTGACAATGCCTTGAAGTACACAAAGTCCGGAGGGACGATAAATGTTTCTGCGGAAGAAGAAGGCGGCTTTATACGCGTGGTGATTGCTGACGACGGATGCGGAATACCGGCCGAGCACCTGCCTAATGTGAAAAAAAAGTTCTACAAGGCAAACCAGACTGTCCGCGGTTCAGGGATAGGCCTTGCGCTTGCGGATGAGATAATGGCACTACATTCGGGCAACCTTGAAATAGACAGCCATGAAAATGTGGGCACAGTCGTAACTATAAGCATACCGACGTTTAAGAAGCTTGAAAATAAAACGCTTGAAGCAGGGAAAAAAGGAGGCGGCACTAAATGAGCAGGGAAAAGACGAAATGCATTACATTGATAGGCGGGCAGGCCCTTGTTGAAGGGATAATGATGCGCGGACCGCAGAAAACCGAAACCGCGGTTCGTATGCCTGACGGGAGTATTTCGCTTGAAGAGATGAAAAACAATTCTGCAGGTGAGCGCAGTAAAATATGGAGTCTGCCGTTTTTTCGTGGTATTGCAAACTTTATCGATTCGCTTTCGGTAGGCTACCGCGCGCTTTCCCTTTCTGTAGAAAAATCAGGCGCGGAAGAAGAGGGGGAAGACGAGTCGAAATTTGACCGCTGGATTGAAAAAACATTCGGGGACCGGGCACTCAGCGTGATTTCCGGGGTGGGCACAGTCCTTGGGCTCGTTATTGCCATCGGGCTGTTTTTCGTTTTCCCCACATGGCTTTTTAACATAATACAAAAGGCCGCAGGCCCGTCTGTTGCAGGCTGGCGCTCGCCGCTTGAAGGCGCCATGCGCATAGTGATTTTTACATTGTATCTCGTATTATGCGCTGCAACGCCTGATGTTCGCCGCGTCTTTGAATACCACGGCGCAGAGCACAAGACAATTTTCTGCTATGAGAACAATGAAGAACTTACTGTGAAGAATGTGCGGAAGCACCAGCGTTTCCACCCGCGCTGTGGAACGAGCTTCATAGTCCTTATGTTGCTTGTTGGGATACTTATCGGATTTATTATTCCGTTCACAAATCCGTTCCTGCGCACGGCAGCAAAGCTGTTGTGCATACCGCTTGTAGTAGGCATAGGCTATGAGCTCATCAGGTACTGCGGCCGCAACGACAATCTACTCACGCATATAATCTCGGCGCCCGGGCTTTGGATGCAGCGCATTACAACTAAGGAGCCTGACGACAGCATGATTGAAGTAGCCATTGCAGCTATGCGCGAAGTAATACCCGAAGACGGTGAAGACCGCATAGAGATTTCTGAGGATGCAGCATGAACATTGGTCAGGCATACCGCGCAGGCAGAAAAATTCTTGAGGATGCCGGCGTGGATTCGCCGGCTTTTGATGCCGGCTGCCTTTTTAAGAAAGTTTTTGGCCTCAGCCTTCAAGAGCGAATAATTCAGTCCGAAAACGAAGCTGAAATGCAGAAAACAAAGCGCTTTCTTGCCATTGCACGTGAGAGGGCCGGCGGAAGGCCTCTACAGTATATAATAGGTGAATGGCCGTTCCTCGATTTTACGCTGGAAGTCGGGGAAGGCGTGCTTATTCCGCGCGAAGAGACAGAACTCCTTGTGCGAACAGCGGCGCAGATGATTAAAAACGTGGAAAAACCTGTGATCGTGGACTTGTGTTCTGGCTCTGGGGCAGTTGCCATAGGCCTTGCCTCACTTTTGCCCGGTGCGCGGATAGCGGCGGTGGAAAAGTATGGCGAAGCACTTTCATACCTTCGCCGGAATATCGAAAAAACGGGTTTCCGTGCGGTGCGGCCGGTGCATGCTGATATTTTCAGTGTAGAAGAAGCGCGCAGGTTCCCGGCACTTGACGCAGTAGTTGCGAACCCGCCGTATGTGCGCAGCGGGGAGATTGCATCGCTTCAGCGCGAGGTGCAGAGGGAGCCGAAGCAGGCACTTGACGGCGGTGAAGACGGCCTGGCGTTTTACCGCGCTATTGCAGGGCTTTGGCTGCCGCACATAAAGCCCGGCGGCGCAGCAGCGGTAGAAATCGGCGAAGGACAGGCCGAAGGCGTAAAAAAAATATTTTATCATTTTATGGAAAATGTCCGCATTATACGTGATTTCAATGGCTTTGAACGCGTTGTGTGCGGAATACGCAGGTATACATGACGGTATATGCCATTTGCTTTTCAGATAAAAATAAATTATAATAATTATGTCTCTTTTACGGCGTGATGGGAGGAACGGATATGTCAGAAAAAGGTACAGCAACCAGAAAGCTAACCAAAACGGTCAACACGAGCGGTGATAAAAAGGTTGCGCTTGAAACGGCTCTTGCCAATATAGAAAAGCAGTTCGGAAAAGGCGCTGTGATGCGCCTTGGGCAGAACCAGGCTATGCATGTTGAAGCAATCTCAACAGGTTCGCTCGGGCTTGACCTTGCGCTTGGCATTGGCGGCCTTCCGCGCGGACGCATAGTTGAAATTTACGGCCCTGAAAGTTCAGGCAAAACGACCCTTGCGCTGCACTCCATAGCTGAAGGCCAGAAAAACGGAGGCACAGCCGCGTTTATAGATGTGGAGCATGCCCTCGACCCTACTTATGCCGCAGCGCTTGGCGTAGACGTGGATTCTCTCCTCGTTTCACAGCCGGACACAGGCGAGCAGGCCCTTGAAATCACGGAAGCGCTTGTGCGTTCCGGAGCGATAGACGTCATTGTAATAGACTCTGTCGCGGCACTCGTCCCGCGTGCCGAAATCGAGGGCGAGATGGGCGACAATGTGGTGGGCCTTCAGGCAAGGCTCATGTCGCAGGCACTGCGTAAGCTTGCGGGGGCTATCTCAAAATCAAACTGTATTGCGATTTTCATCAACCAGTTGCGTGAAAAAATAGGCATAAGTTACGGCAGCCCGGAGGTTACAACAGGCGGGCGGGCACTTAAGTTTTATGCTTCTGTGCGCATAGACGTGCGCCGCGGAGACCCGATAAAGACGGGCGGGGAGCAGATAGGCTCGCGCACAAAGGTGCGTGTGGTAAAAAACAAGATTGCGCCGCCTTTCCGTACGGCGGAATTTGATATGATATACGGCCATGGGATATCGCATACCGGCGAAGTGCTTGACCTCGGCGTTGAGCTTGACGTGGTCCAGAAAAGCGGCTCGTGGTATTCATATGGTGAAACACGCCTCGGCCAGGGGCGCGAGAATGCGAAGGTTTTCCTTGATGCGCATCCGGAGATGGCCAAAGAGATCGAGGGAAAAATACGCGCGGATTCCAGTAAGCTGTTTTCACCTTCTAAAGCATCTTCTAATAATACATCGCCTTCAGCCAGCGGGCAGGCTGAAAGCGATGGCGTAAAGCCTGTGGAAACGGACGGAAATGCTGTGCAGGCAGGCCAGGAAAAAGGAGAAGACAGCAGCCGCTATGGAGCGGATATAGATATTGAGGCGGACGACAAATGATGCTTTCGGCTGTAGAGCCGCGCAGGAAGAGCCTTGTGGCGCTCTTTATTGACGGTGAGAAGGCTGTGGATATCGACAGGGAAACATACCTCAAGTCCGGCCTGAAGCCGGGCGACGACGTGACTGATGATATGCTGCATGAGTTGATACGTGCGAGCGATGCCAGCAGGGCAGAGCAGAAGGCAATGTACCTCCTGAGCTTCCGGGCACATTCCGAAAGGGAGCTTGCCCAGAAATTGAGCCGTACGTTTTCCCGCGAAACTGCCGAAGAAGCCGCCCATAAGATGAAAGAGCTCGGATTTATAAATGATGCTGAGTATGCCCGCTCTTTCGCAAAAGGGCTTTATGGCCGGAAGCACTTTGCATTTTCGCGCGTGCGCATGGAACTTATGCGCCGCGGGATAGGCCGTGAGCTTGCAGAAAAAATTGCCCGGGAAGAAGAACCTGACGCCGGCGAAGCCATACGCGAAGTGATAGCGAAAAAATACCAGCGCTGCCTCGGCGACGAAAAGGGACGGCGCAGGACGGCCGCCGCGCTGCAGCGCCTCGGTTACCCGTGGAATGAAATCAGGAGCGCACTGCGCAAATTTACAGCAGATGAGGATGAATAAATGGCACATTCTGTAGGACTTGTCAATCTCGGCTGTGCAAAAAATCAGGTAGATGGCGAAATAATGCTTGCCGCCCTGAAAGAGGCCGGATATATAATAAAAGACGACGCCGCGCTTGCGGATGTTGCCATTGTGAATACATGTGGGTTTATAAATGCTGCTAAACAGGAATCAATAGATGAAATACTGGAACTTGCACGCCTTAAGTCAGAGGGGCGTATAAACGCTATTATCGTTACGGGCTGCCTTGCGGAACGCTACCGCGAACAGGTACAAAAGGAAATCCCCGAGGCCGACGCCGTTGTTGGCATAGGCGCCGACGGTGACATTGTTTCTGTTGTGCAGAAAGTCATTGAAGGGAAAAAGCTTCAGTCTTTCCCTGAAAAGACACGCCTTCCCATGTGCGGCGGGCGCATGCTCCTGACGCCGAGTTGGTCGGCTTACCTCAAAATTGCGGAAGGGTGCGACAACCGCTGCGCTTACTGCGCTATCCCGTTTATACGCGGGAAATACCGCTCACGCCCAATGGAGAGCATTGAGCGTGAAGCGCGCACCCTTGCGGAAAACGGTGCAAAAGAGCTTGTAATCATAGCACAGGACACTTCAAAGTACGGCATTGACCTTTACGGCAGGCTCATGCTGCCGGAGCTTCTGCACCGTTTGTGCCGCATAGACGGCATAGAGTGGATAAGAATTTTATACGGTTACCCAGACGGGATGACGGATGAGCTGCTGCGCACGATTGCGCAGGAAGAAAAAGTCGTCCCTTATATAGATTTGCCGCTTCAGCACTGCAACAGTGGGATCCTACGCTCAATGCGGCGCGGCGGCAGCCGTGAGCAGCTTACAGGCCTGATTATGAAAATGCGCAGCATGGTGCCGGGCCTTGTGCTGCGCACGACGCTGATAGCAGGATATCCGGGGGAGACGGAAGGGCAGTTTGATGAGCTTTGCTCTTTTGTGCGCGAAATACGCTTTGAGCGCCTCGGGTGTTTTGCATATTCACAGGAGGAAGGCACGGCGGCAGCGGAGCTGCCAGACCAGATAGATAAAGAGGAAAAGCAGCGCCGCGCGGAGTTCGTCATGGAAATCCAGATGAATATCATGCAGGAGAACGGCGAGAAGATGGCCGGAAGAAAGCTGCGCGTCCTGACGGAAGGGTTTGACCGCTATGCGGGATGCTGGTTTGGGCGCTCTTACATGGACTCCCCTGATGTTGATGGAAAAATATATTTTCACTCTTCCGGCAAAAATCCTGTGCCAGGGCAATTTGAAACAGTAAAAATAACCGGCTGTGTTGACGGTGACTTGACGGGCGAGACCGTCGGATAGGGGGCGACGGAATGAATCTGCCGAATAAGCTGACTCTTTTTCGTGTCTTTTTGATTCCAGTGTTTGTGGTATTTGTTCTGTATCCGCAGATACCATATAATTTTGTGTGGGCTTTTCTTGTTTTCGCCGTTGCGGCTCTCACGGACAGTTGGGACGGCAAGATAGCGCGCAGCAGGAATCTAATCACGAATTTTGGTAAATTTCTCGACCCGCTGGCAGATAAAATGCTTGTGATTTCTGCTCTTGTCTGCTTTCTGCATCTTGGCCTTGCGGATGTTTGGTGTGTGCTTATTATCATTGGGCGTGAGCTCATGGTGACTTCAATACGCCTGCTTGCACTCGAAAGTGGGGGCACGGTTATTGCCGCGAACAAGTGGGGCAAGGCAAAAACAATGAGCCAGATGATTACAATAATTTTTATCCTGTTTTTCAAAAACCTGAGTCAGATTTTTATGTTTACTGGAGGAACGGCACTGATAACTTCCGTAGGGAATGTGCTTCTCTGGATTGCTACGGCCCTTACAGTTATTTCCGGAGGCATTTACCTTAAAGAAAATATTCACTTTATCAACGCGGCAAAGTAAAACTGGCTATTTACATAGTGACTTTTATGTACTATACTATTTTAGTAGAGTTATGTGAGTAACGGCTGCTTTGCAACTGACATATAATGTGTTGCAGAGTAAAATGCATTGAGCGGAAAGAGTAACTGCTGCAGAGGCAAAAGAGATAAAGCGCCAACTGGGCTGAAAGCGCTTTTTGCCAGGCGGCAGCGAAAATGCATCCGTAAGCAGGCAGGGGGAAATTTAAGTATCCCTGCACGTCAGGCTACGTTACAGGCCGCAGTGAGAAAGAAAAGCGGAGTGGAACCGCGGATTTTTTATTCGCCTCCGTCCTCGAAATGAGGGCGGGGGCTTTTTTTGCAGGCTTTACTAAGGAGGCACTTTTTTGTATGTTTGACAAACTGAAAGCTGAGCTTGACTCGATTATGGATCGCGACCCGGCAGCCCGCTCGAGGTGGGAAGTGTTTTTCCTCTATTCAGGCTTTAAGGCGGTGCGTTATTACCGCAGGGCGCACTGGTTTTACGGGCATAACCATAAGTTCATCGCAAGGTATATTTCACAGCGCGCGCGCCATAAAACAGGAATAGAGATACACCCGGGAGCAAAAATAGGCAAAGGGCTTTTCATTGACCACGGTATGGGCGTCGTGATAGGTGAGACGGCGGAAATCGGCGATAACTGCACGCTTTACCAGGGAGTGACGCTCGGCGGCACAGGAAAAGACCACGGCAAGCGCCACCCGACACTTGGCAACAACGTGCTTGTGGGTGCAGGGGCAAAGATACTCGGGCCGTTCCATGTAGGCGACAATGCGCGCATTGCGGCAGGCGCCGTGGTGCTCAATGAAGTTCCGGCAAATGCGACGGCTGTTGGTGTGCCGGCAAGGATAGTCCGCCTTAACGGTGTGAGGCCTAAGGATCTCGACCAGATCCATATCGGCGACCCTGTTTCACAGACGCTCTGCCGTATGGACTACCAGATCTCATGCCTGCAGAAACAGGCCAAAGCTTTGCAGGAAAGCGGCAAAGCGGATGATGCAAAGAGAAGGAGCCGAAACTGCACAAAAAAATGAGAGTAAAGGTAAGGCATTGAAATATGTTTTGGAAAGGGCAGGAGGAAGCAAAGTTGAAAATCTACAATACACTCACGCGGAAAAAGGAAGAATTTGTCCCAATAGTGCCGGGGCAGGCGCTGATTTATTCCTGCGGGCCGACGGTATATAATTATATCCACATAGGCAATGCGCGGCCTATGTGCGTGTTTGACGTGCTACGCCGCTACCTTGAGTTTCGCGGCATGAAAGTCAGGTTTGTGCAGAATTTCACAGATATAGACGACAAGATAATCCGCCGCGCAAACGAAGAACATTCGGATTATCTGGCCGTCTCAAACCGCTATATAAACGAGTACAACAAAGATGCCGAAGGCCTAAATGTGCGGCCTGCGACAGTGCACCCGCGGGCGACGGAAAATATAGACGAAATGCTCGACATTATATCGACGCTTGTAAAAAAAAGCTATGCGTATGGGGCATCTAACGGCGATGTGTATTTCCGCACGCTGAAAGACAGGGAATATGGGAAGCTTTCGCACCAGCCAATAGATGACCTTAAATCCGGCGCACGCATAGCTGTAGGGGAGCAGAAAGAAGACCCCCTCGACTTTGCACTGTGGAAAGCGTCGAAGCCAGGCGAGCCAAGCTGGGATTCACCATGGGGAAAGGGCCGCCCGGGCTGGCATATTGAGTGCTCGGCCATGGCGCGCCGCTATCTCGGCAAAACCATAGACATACACTGCGGCGGGCAGGACCTGATTTTCCCTCACCATGAGAACGAGATTGCCCAGAGCGAGTGCTGCAACGGTGTGCCGTTTGCGCATTACTGGATGCATAACGGCTATATAAACGTAGACAACCGCAAAATGTCAAAATCGCTCGGCAATTTCTTCACAGTGCGCGATGTGGCAGAGAAGTACGGATATGAGCCTATACGCTACCTCATGGTGTCGTCGCATTACCGTACGCCCATTAACTACAGCGTGGGCGTTATCGAGCAGTGCCGCGCGTCTCTTGACCGCCTTTACAATTGTCGTGACAACCTGCAGTTCCTAATGGAGCGTGCACCTTCAGGTGAAAAAGAAGGGGAAGCCGAAATACGCGCACGCATGGAGGAATACAAAAATAAATTCATAGGGTTTATGGACGATGATCTGAACACAGCCGATGCACTTTCGGTGCTTTTTGACTTTGCGAAAGACATCAACACAAATTTGAACGCCGCATCAGCGCCTTCAAAAGAGATGTGCAGTTTTGCGCTTGGCCTTTTCATGCAGCTTGCAGATGTGCTTGGCCTGCTGTATGCCAAAAAGGATAGCCATTCGCCGGATGCGGAAATAGAAAAGCTTATAGAGGAGCGCACGAAGGCGCGCAATGAAAAAAACTGGGCGGAAGCTGACCGCATACGCGATGAGTTGAAAGCACGCCATGTTGTGCTTGAAGACACACCGCAGGGCGTAAAATGGAAAATAGTTAAATAGTGCCAACGAAATCTCCGTAACAGAAAAATACCTCCGGGCATAACCTGCTTTGGGGGTGTTTTCATGCGCGGAAAAAAGCGGCGGCCGCTGCCTTTTTTATTATGCCTTGGCCCAGGCGTGCTTGCCGCTATGGCAGACAACGACGCAGGCGGGCTTATTTCATACACTGTGACAGGCGCAAAATTCGGCTGGGCGGTATTTATCCCTCTTGCCCTGCTTCTCACAGTTGTGACTTATACGGTTCAAGAAATGGCCATGCGGCTCGGTGTGGCTTCGGAAAAGGGATACACATGCCTTCTGCGCGAACAGTACGGCAAAGGGTGGATGGCATGCCAGGTTGCCGCCCTGTTTATGGAAAACCTGCTTACGCTCCTCACTGAATTTGTGGGTATGTCGGCAGGCCTTGAGCTGATTGGAATTCCGGCTGGAGCGGCCGTGGCGCTGAGTGTTTGCCTTGCGCTTTCGGTCGCGTTCCTGAGCGGGTACCGGGCAAAAGAACGCTTTGGCCTGACAATCGGACTTTTTAATATGCTATTTGTGGTTTTTGCTTTTTGTGTCCATCCGGCAGTGGGTGTGCAGCAGAGTATGGCGCTGAGCACGGGCACAAGGTTTAGCTGGTATGCCGCGTCTATGGCCGGAAACGCCATTGCGCCGTGGATGATTTTTTACCAGAACGGGGCATATTCCGAGAAAGGCAGCAAGGAAAAACATATAAAAGGCGGCCGTGTTGATACGCTTACAGGGTGTATATGCCAGGTGTTTGTAGCGTCGGCTCTTATATTTATCGGTTCTTCGGTTTACGGCATGGTGCCTGATGTGGAAAATGCGGGTGTTCCGCAGATAATGGCTGCGCTCGCGCAGGGGTACGGGCCGTTTGCCGGTGTGCTGCTTGCGCTCGGCATGTTCGGCTCCGGCCTTCTCGCCGCTGTTACTGTTTCGATGTCTTCATCATGGAGCGTTGCCGAATCCCTCGGATGGTCGGGGAGCATGGACGATACGTTCAAAGAAGCACCGGGTTTTTACGGTATATATGCTGCGAGTGTCATGCTTGCGGCGGGGGCGGCACTTGTGCCGGAGCTGCGCGTTAATGCCGTCGCCGTTTTCGTGCAGGCCGTGAGTGCAGTTTTGATGGCGCCTATAGTCGTTTTTCTCATGCTGCTGACTTCAAGCCGAAAGGTCATGGGGGAATATGCCAGCACAAAAGGACAGAAAATCCGTTCTTGGTTCTGCACAGGAATTATAATGGTCGCTGCTGTTTTTACAATTTTAGATATAGCCGTTTAATCTGCAGCTTAGGAACGGGGGAAAATCAATGGCAAAAGAAATGAAAACAAATGTCATGAGAATTTTCGAACAGGCGAAAATCCCTTATAAAGCGTGGTATTACGAAAATAAAGATGGAAAAATAGACGGCATTTCCGTTGCGCACAAACTTGGGGAGAATGTAGAGCAAGTGTTTAAGACCCTTGTAACGCGCGGTGCAGACCATAATTTTTATGTGTTCGCTGTGCCTGTGGCAATGGAACTCAACCTCAAGGCCGCCGCAAAAAGCGTAGGCGTAAAGTCGGTAGAGATGATACATGTAAGCGAAATAAACAAAGTGACCGGGTATATCCGCGGCGGATGTTCGCCAATAGGTATGAAAAAGCAGTACAGAACGGTAATCGACAGCAGCTGCATGCGGTATAATACGATACTTGTCAGCGGTGGCAGAATAGGCACGCAGGTTGAAGTTGACCCGCGGCAGCTCCTCAATTTCATAGGTGGAACAGCCGCGGACATAGCGGAGCCCTTATGAGGTCCGTTTCGCGTGCAATGCCTTTCATCAGCTGGCGGTTTTCTGGATACAGCAAAGCCCGCGCCGTTTTCATTCCTTCGCATTTTGGGCTTATTGTGCTTTACAATATGTCATTTTAGAAATATTGCCAATAAATTTCAAAGGAAAATTTTGATTGAGAGCCAAATTAATCAAATTTAACAGTTTAATTTGATAAATCAGAAAGCAAGTTTGTGTTTTTCCACAATTCGTAAAAAAAGTATTGACAATGCCAATAGATGCGTGTTACCATGGAGCACAAAGAATATGGCAAATGCATTGAACGGGTAAAAATTCTGAAGCCTCTCCTCAAAGAGAGCCGCCACCAGGTGAAAGGCGGCAGGATGCTGCGGAATGACATCGCCCGCGAGCAGCTGCACTGAAATTACAGAGTAGGCGCGGCCGGTTCCGGACCGTTATCTTCGGGCGCATTAGGTGGGCCCGCCCGATGCGGCTGAGAGGCTGCGAAATGCAGCAAACAGAGTGGTAACGCGGAGATTTATCCTTCGTCTCTGATTCAAAAGTCAGAGACGGGGGATTTTTTTATACCATTTTTCCGTGTGAACCAAAACAATTATAAAACTGAAAGCCATAAATCCAGAATGATTTTCTTATTGAGGAAGGAAGAAGAGCGTTATGAATGGTTTGGCAATTGTATTGATTTCCATAGCCGTGCTGGGCGGCGGCTACCTTTTCTACGGCAGGTGGCTCGTTAAGAAGTGGGGTATTGACCCCAAGAAAAAAACGCCTGCCTATGAGTATGAAGACGGGCAGGACTATGTGCCGGCCCCAAAGCAGATAGTTTTTGCACACCAGTTTTCCACCATCGCAGGCGCCGGGCCTGTAACAGGCCCCATTATCGCGGCTGCGTTCGGCTGGGTACCGGCGCTGCTGTGGATACTTGTGGGCGGCGTGTTTTTCGGCGCCGTGCAGGACTTCGGTGCCCTTTACGCTTCGGTAAAAAATGAGGGCAAGTCGATTGGCCTCATCATAGAAAAATATATAGGCAAAACAGGCAAGCGCCTTTTCCTCATGTTCTGCTGGGTGTTCTCGCTGCTTGTTGTTGCTGCGTTCAGCGACATGGTAGCTTCGACTTTCAACGCTTCGCTGTCGAAAGCATATAGCATAGGTGCCCCTGTAGCTGTTACGGCAGCTACGACACCGGGTGCTGCGGCTGGCTCAATTTCTATTTTCTACATTATAGGTGCAGTGCTTTTTGGCCTTTTCCTGAAATATGTAAAGCCAAACCAGGTGGTCATGTTTTTCTCCGGCATTGCAATGTTTGTCGCAATGATGGCTGCGGGCATGGCTTTCCCGATTTACCTCAATAAAATGCAGTGGCTCCTCGTGGTTTTTGCGTATATTTTCTTTGCGGCGGTAGTCCCGATGTGGATCCTTATGCAGCCGCGCGACTATTTAAGTTCTTTCCTGCTTATCTTCATGATACTCGGTGCTGTAGTCGGCATTTTCATGACGCGGCCGGATATGAACATAAATGCTTTCAACGGTTTCAATGTAAATGGCAAGATGCTGTTCCCAACGCTGTTCGTCACCATTGCCTGCGGCGCGGTTTCCGGATTTCACAGCCTTGTTTCTTCAGGCACCTCCTCAAAGCAGGTACGCAATGAAAAAGATATACTGCCAATCGGATATGGCGCCATGATACTTGAGTCGCTGCTTGCTGTAGCAGCCCTTGTTGTTGCCGGTGCGGCAGCAAAAGGTGGAAAGATTCCTGATGGCACACCGTTCCAGATTTTCTCGGCTGGCGTCGCTGGATTTTTTGAGAAATTCGGCATGTCGGCATATGTTGCGAAATGCAGCATGACAATGTGTGTTTCGGCTCTCTGCCTTACAACGCTTGACTCTGTTGCGCGCATAGGGCGTATGTCGATGCAGGAGCTGCTTTATGATGAAGACGGAAAGGCCCATACTCCTGTGACGAAATTCCTGACTAATAAATATGTTGCTACAGTTATAACGCTGGCATGCGGCTTTGCACTTTCGCTTGGCGGCTACAACAATATCTGGTCACTGTTCGGCTCTGCAAACCAGCTTCTTGCTGCGCTTGTGCTCATCGCGCTTGCGGTGTTTCTCAAAACTACAGGGCGTGAAGGATGGATGCTCTATGTGCCTATGACTTTCATGCTTGTTGTTACAATGACAGCACTTGTTATGGCTGTCGTCAACATATTCGCCAAAGCCGGAGCGGGAAAGTTTATATTCCTTACGGACGGCCTGCAGCTTATCATCGCCGTTATGCTTATGGCACTTGCTGTTATGGTGGCTTACCACTGCCTGCGCAAGCTGTTTGAAAAGCCGGAAAAGCAAAGCAAAACAAAAGCATCTGCAAAAAGTGCAGATGCCGAATAATTAAGGGAATCCTCCATTTATGCCACCATGCGGGTCTTGAGTCTTGCCCGCATGGCGGCTTTTTAAGTTGCGCTGCTTCACATATGGCGGTATGTTCAGCTGTTGCTGTTGAATGCGTTGAGCAGCGAGCGCATATCCTGCCATGTTGGCAGCTGATAGCGCGCATGTGTTTTGCCGGAGCCGATTTTTACTGAGAAAGCGTTCTGCGGAAGTGCAAGGAACAGGTCTTCATCGGTATAATCGTCTCCTGCGCCGAAAATGAAGTCGAAGTCGGCGTTCTGGATAAAAAGAGATGACGCAATGCCTTTGTTTATGCGTTTGTCCTTTACCTCAAGCACCTTGTGCCCCTCCTGAAGGCCGAGGTTTTTGAACTGGCCCATCAGGCAGAGCAGCGCCTCTTTTATAACTGGGTACTTTGCCTCAACGACGCGCGGGTCGCAGCGCCTGTAGTGCCATGCGAGTGAAACGTCTTTTTCTTCTATGAGCGAGCCGGGAATATTATATGTATAAAGCTGAAGGACATGGCGTACAGGCTCTTTCCAATTGACGTCGACCGACACTTCGGGCATTGTCATTAGCCATTTCCCATCCGGGCGCCTGAAATACATTCCATGGGAAGCAACAAAGCTGAGGTTAAGCCCACCGAGCCATTTGTCGAGTATGCCGCGGTCGCGCCCGGATGTGAGTACAACGGTGTTTTTGGGGTTGCTTGTAAGTGCCGAAAGCGCCTGTCTGAGCTCATTGTCAGGGCTTGCCTTGTTAGGTACAGACTGAAATGGCATTAGTGTACCGTCGTAGTCGAGGAAAAGCAGACGCTTTTTCGCGCTGCGGTAGGCGTCCCTTATTGTTCTTATTTCACCTGCAGTCTGCTCGCCGTTTGCCGCGTCCGCGCCAATCTTTATTTCTCCCAAAACCGACAAAAATTTGTCTGCCCAGAAATTCACGTCATATTCTTTCAGGTGCGCGTGCATCATCCTGTTGCGTGAAATCTTTTCTTCGGCAGGCATTTCAAGGGCTGACTTAATGTCGGCAGCTATGGTGTCATAGTCGTTTGCATTTACGACGATTGCCTCGTTCAGCTCTGCCGAAGCGCCTGCCGTTTCGCTTATGACGGCCATGCCGCCATAGTCATTGCGGGAAGCTATGTATTCTTTGCACACGAGGTTCATGCCGTCGCGCAGCGGCGTGGCGAGAAGGACATCGGAATGGCGGTAAAAGTATATGAGGTCTTTCTGCGAAAATGCGTGGTAATGATACCATATCGGCATCCAGTCGAGCGTGCCGAATTTTCCGTTTACCTCGCCCACAAGCTGATTTATTTTCTTTTTAAGCGATGCGTATGAGTCTACTTTCGCACGCGACGGCGCAACTATGAGGTTGAGGCGGACTTTTTCCCTGTACTGCGGATACTGCGCGAGAAAATGGCTGAAAGCGAGTATGCGCTCGGGAATCCCTTTTGTGTAATCGAGGCGGTCGACTGAGAGGATCATCTTCATTTTTGGCTTTGCGCCTACGAGTTCCTTCAGGTTTTTCTGCTCGGTTTTGTCTACTCCCGAAGGGGCATTGTCTGGCGCACTGAAAAACTGGTTATAGTCTATGCCCATTGGGAACGCGTCGACTTTGACGTGCCTCCCGCGATAATTTATCACATTATAATTATATTCCGTGCCGAGGAGCCTATTGACACAGTCAAGAAAATGGCGTACATAGTCATATGTGTGGAAGCCAATTAAGTCGGCCCCCAAAAGGCCTTTCAGAATTTTTTCACGCCAGATGAGCAGCCTGTAAACTTCAAAAACAGGGAATGGAATGTGGAGGAAAAAGCCAACGTGTACATTTGGGTGTTTCTCCTTTATCATTTGGGGAAGCAGCATAAGCTGATAGTCATGTACCCAAACCGTATCGCCGTCTTGGATTACGGTATCCGCCATCTCGAAGAATTTTCGGTTGACTTTCTGGTAGGCGTCCCACATTTTGCTGCTGTATTCCACTTTTGAAAGGAAATAATGGAAAAGCGGCCATATTGTACTGTTGCAGAAACCATAATAATAGTTGTCAACTTCCTCTTCGGTAAGGAATACCGGAAGGCACCTGTATTCTTTTAAAAGCTTGCCTTTAACCTGCTGCTTTTCTGTTTCGTTTAGCACGTTTTCAGGTAGGCCTGGCCAGCCGATCCACAGGCAGTTGGACTTGCTGTAAACACTTTTAAGGCCGGTCGCAAGCCCGCCAACACTTTTCCGGTATGTGAGGCTATTGCCGTTCTTAACGACTGTTACCGGTAGGCGATTCGATATCAGTATAATTTTGCTCATGTTATCACCCCTTGATATAATGATAAGCAAGCAGGCACAGTACGGAAAAACGTCTGTGCTTCCGCTTTTGTTAGCCTGCAGGCCGGATGCCTGCAGGCGTCTGATAGTAAAGAACTAAAATTATAAAATACCCCTTATACCAAGATATCACTTAAATAAGAACAAAATATGAACGAATTTTCTCACGCATTTGCATAATTCGTGCAATATTCCAAAATCACAGCTTATTTCTTGAAGATTATTATACCAATAATTTTTTTAATCAGCAGCATAACGTAAAATGCAAGGCTTCCGCACACAGCTGGAAAAATTATCCAACTTATGACGTCAGCCTGTAGGCCTGTGACTTTCAGCAGCCTGCCTATGCTGAGGGCAGCGTTGAAAATTTCGCTTGCAAAAAGTATGATGATGTAGGCGCGTATGCCGAAAACAGGCACGGTGACAGCGATGAGGGCGACGCGCATAAGGGAATCGCAAAGGTTGACTTTCAGCGAGAACATCTGTTGGTCGAGGCCTTTCAGCATATTGTCGACAACATTGTCGATATACATGAGCGGTGCGAGCGGTGCCATAATCCGGAGAATCTGTGCGGCCTGCGCGCTGCCAAAGAATATTGTGCCAAGCTCTTCGGCGAATACCATGAAAAACGCCGCGGCGGGGAACCCAAACAGCAACGTGAGGCGGAACGCGCTCTCGGCCGCATGCTGTATGCCTTTTTCGTTATGCTTTGCGGAGGACTCGGCAATTTCCGGTATCATTAAAGTAGCTGCCGAAGTTATAAGCGACATGGGAAAGCAGATAATAGGCATTACCATACCCTGCACTATGCCGTACTGCGCGAACGAAGCGGCGCCGTCGGCCCCGTTTCGCCTGAGCCCGACGGGGATCAGAATATTTTCAGCGCTTGAAAGGCTGCTGCGCAGGAACGAGCCGGCAAGCATAGGCCCGCCTATATGCACAATTTCGCGCATGACTTTTCCGCTTCCTTTTGCCGTTGCGTGCTTTCGCGTATAGGAGAGGAAAAGCGGCACAATATATATGACTGAGGCAATTTCACCGAGGGTGGAGCCTGCCATGAGGCTTTCAAGTGGCGGCAGGCCGGAGTGGTCGAGCAGCAACAGAGAAGTGCCGATTGTTATGCCTTCTTCCCAGAATTCGCCTATTACGGGGACGACTGTGTTCCTGTGGGCGAAAAAGTACCCTTTAAGGCATGCGCAGCATGCTATGAATGGCAGCCCAAACGAGAGTATGCGCAGTGGGCGCACCGCAAGCGCGCTGCCTATAAACCGCGCCGCAATGAAATCGGCGCCGAAAAACAGCGCGCAGAGTGCCACCGCACTGAGCGAGAGGGCGAGCCCAAGGCAGCGCATGATGCAGCCACGCGAAGCTTTGCCCTCTGCTGTGAGGCGTGTCATGGCAAGGCCGAACCCGGAAGTGCATACGGTGATGCCGAGCATAAAAATGGAAAAAATTAGCTGGTAAAGCCCCATGCCGCTTGCGCCGATGCGCACGGTTATGACGGAGCGGAACCACAGGCCGAACATGCGCATGACAATATTGCCTACGGTAAGCACGGCCGTGTTTATCAGGAACCTGCGCTTTTTCTCCATTTGACAGACCACCCGAAAATTTCTTATAATCATATCAAATGTATTCGCCTGTGGAGAAAATCAGTCTGGCTTTTTTGCAGGCGGTTTTAAAAAATCGGCCGCATAAACTGCGGCAAAGCGTAAAGGAGAAAAAAATGGACTGGACCGAAGTAAAAATCACAGTGGACGCAAAAGATGTTGACTTAGCGGGAGCTATTGCGCATATGGCCGTGCCATATGGCATTTATATCGAAGATTACTCGCACTTGATGGAGGATGTGGAGGAAGTAGCGCATATTGACTCGGTAGACAGTGAGCTGCTGAAAAAAGACCGCACCAAAGCCGTAATACATATATATGTCAGCCCGGAGGAAAATCCTAAAGAAGCTGTAGCGTTCCTGACGGAACGCTATACGGCGGCGGGGATAAAAAATAAGATTGAAACGGATATATGCGTGCAGGAAGACTGGATGAACAACTGGAAAAAATATTTCCATCCCGTCAAGGTCGGCAAAAAGCTGCTTATACAGCCAGACTGGGAAAAGGCCGACAACCCTGAAGGCCGCATAGTGCTCGATATGGAGCCGGGCGCTGCTTTCGGTACCGGAACGCATGAGACGACGCGCCTGTGCATGCAGTTTCTTGAAGATTATGTGAAGCCGGGCTGCAGCATGCTCGACGTTGGCTGCGGGAGCGGAATACTTTCAGTAGCCGGGCTGCTGCTTGGGGCCAAAAGGGCAACAGGCGTCGATATTGACCCGCTTGCCGTGAAAACGGCAAAGCAGAACGCTGAACGCAACAATGTGGGGAGCCACTTTACAGGTGTCTGCGGCAGCCTCACCGAAAAAATTAGCGGAAAATTTGATGTCGTAGCCGCAAATATCGTTGCTGATGTTATAATCCAGCTTTCAAAAGACATTGAGAAATATCTGGTGCCTAATGCGGTGTACATAATGAGCGGCATTATCAGCGAACGCGAAAAAGACGTCAGGAACGCCATCGAAGGCAAATTCAACATTATCAGTCGCCGCGAAGAAAACGGATGGGTTGCCCTTGCAGCAAAGCTTACGTGATTCCGGCAGAAATTGATGCAAAGCGCTGAAAAACGATCTGAATTTATGGCTTTAAATATGTACTGTTTGACAGCATGCCAGGAAAAAGGTATAATTCGAATAATAAAAATGAAAATTCGCACATGATAATAAAAGTGTGGATTCGGGAGGAACAGCGATATGGGCAGCTTGCAGGAGTCCCGCCAGGTCCTTCATAATATAGTAGAAAACATAGGCAAAGTAATCATCGGGAAACGCCATACTGTTGAGAAGATAGTCTTTGCCATGGCGTGCGGCGGCCATGTGCTTATTGAGGACGTGCCGGGCGTTGGAAAAACAAGCCTTGCGTGCGCCCTCGCGCGCTCTGTGGACTGTGAATTCCGCCGGATACAGTTTACGCCAGATATTCTCCCTTCCGATGTTACGGGGTTTTCCATTTACAATAAAGCAACTGGGAAATTTGAATTCCGCCCGGGTCCGGTAATGAGCAACTTTGTGCTTGCGGACGAAATAAACCGCACTTCGCCTAAAACGCAGGCGAGCCTGCTTGAAACAATGGAAGAAAAATGCGTAACTGTTGACGGCAGAAGTTACCATTTGCCGCAGCCGTTCATGGTGCTTGCCACGCAAAACCCTGTTGAGTACCAGGGCACGTTCCCGCTGCCTGAAGCCGAACTTGACAGGTTTGCCATCTGTGTTTCGCTTGGCTACCCCTCAGAAGAAGACGAGCTGCGCATAATTTGTGGGGCACAGGTGCGCAATAATGAAAAGCTTTTGCCTGTTGCCGAAGCTGATGATATCCTGTTGGTGCAGCGGCAAGTTTCGAAAATCCATGTTGAACGGGAGGTCGCGATGTATATACTGGCGATTGTCACCGCTACGCGGAACAACCCTGAAATTGCGCTCGGGGCGAGCCCGCGTGCCTCTATCATGCTGTACAGGATGTCACAGGCACGCGCCCTTTACATGGGCAGGGAATACGTTATGCCGGATGACGTTAAGGCGCTTGCGCCGTGCGTGCTCGAACACAGGTTGATACTTTCCCGCGAAGCTAAAATCTCAGGCAGGAAAATTACGGAAATATTCGGCGGAATAATGAAAAGGGCCCAGGCGCCTTCATTTCGGCACATGGTGCCGCAGTTCGGATGAACAAGCTGACTTATTTTTTCCTGTTTGCGCTTTCGGTGGTGGAAGCGTACCTGATGAACAACCGCTTCGGGTACCTGCCCGTTTTGTTCCTCATTTTGCTGATCCCGATAGATGTGGCCTGCACACTGTGTGCCCGAAGGAACCTGAGCGGCGGCGCTCCGCTGCCGGCTTTGCATGAGTACGCACATGGCGAAACAATGTCATTTTCGTGTGTTTTCGACAATAGCGGGCTTTTTGTTGCATGCCGCCTTCAGGTAAGCCTCTGTGTTTCAGGGCCGGAAGGATTTGTGCCGGTTAAAAAAAAAGCGCGCCTCAGCATTGCGCCAAAATCGCGCGGCACACTTAAATTTTCATTTACGCCTGGGCATATCGGTTCATACAAAGCGAAGGTGAAAAAAGCTGTCGTTTACGGGCCGCTGGGACTTTTCGGCGTGCGCCTCAACATTGAGCCAGCCGCGGAAGGCACAGTTGTGCCCTCCATGATGTACGGAAAAAACGAAAGGTATTTATCGGGAGCGGGCCGTACTGGATGCGGCTACGCAAAAAGCAGCGTAAAAGAAGAGGAAAACTCTTATAACGGTGTGCGCGAATATGTGCAGGGCGACCCTATGAAAAGCATACACTGGAAGCTTTCGGCGCACAGCCTGAAAATCATGACGCGCCTTTGTGAGGGAACGGCCGAAAGCCGCTCAACAGTGGCGGTTGACTTTCGCCGGATTCCGGCAGAGGCTGAAAAAGCTCTGTGCCTGCATGACGCGCTCTGTGAGATGGCTTTTTTTGAGACTGCATGCCATGTGAAAGAAGGAAGGTCTGTACGCCTGATTTCGTGTGGTGGAAAAGAGCTGTGCGCAGGGCGGATACACTCCGAAGAAGAAATTCCGGGTGCTGCCGTGTCTCTTGCCGTTGCAGGCATAGAGAAAAGCGGGCTTGACAAAATAGCTTCCGAATCCGAAAACTGCATATCGGTAGTTACTGCGCGCCTTGATGAACGGCTTGCGCGCATGCTGGCGTTTTCCGCAGAAAAAAGAGTGGATGTGACATACTGTTATGTTTCGCCTGGTGAAGGGAACAGCAAAGATGAAGCCCGCTTTTCAGCAAAGCTGAAAAAGGACGGCATAAGGTTTTTGTCAGTGACAGCGGCAAAACCAGCCGTGATGGCTGACCGGCTTCAGGCAGCAAATGAATAAAAAACGGCAGGCGAAGAAGATGGATGGTTATTCTGTAGGCAATAGGGCTGCCGGATATATAATTGATATTGCGGCGGGCTGCTCAGCGGCATATAATCTGCTGCTTTCGATTTCATCTGCGGAATTGCTTAAGCACCAGATTATCCCTATGGTTGTTTGCTGTGCCGCCGTGCTGTTACTGCCATGCTTTTTCCGAAAAATGGAGAAAACAGCGGCATGCGGCATACTGCTTCTTATTTTCTATGGCCTTCTTGTACAGCCGGAAAACGGCCTGCGCGCGTCATTATTACTCATACTCCAGGACCCTGTGCAGTCGTTTGTGCGCTTTTTAAGCTCTTTACAGTCAATGCCTGCAGTAGCGGGCATTTTTGCCATTGCTGCATTTCTCTGCGGCAGGCGGCGTTTGGCGTCGGCACTTTTTTGGGCTGTAAATATGGTGTTTCCATGCGTGTTGTTTATGATGGGCTACCATGTAAGCACGCTGGCGCTGGCAATTATGACGGGCTGCTCCGCTGTAATGCTTTTGCGGGCGGATATGATATTCCCTGCCTGCGGAAAGCCGGCAGACGCTAAAACATCGCTTCGCTCCACTGCCATGGCTGCCGCGGCAGTAACCGGTGTCCTTATTTGTTCGCAGTTCGCGTACAGTGGCCTGCACAGCACATTTGGTGACCGGAATAAAATCGATATTCCAGGGATATTAGCACAATGCCGGAAGTCGGTGCTCACAACAAGCGGCTTTTCGGATTATGATAAAGACTATGTCATCGGAAGGAAAATGTCGGTCGACAATACGCCGGTCCTTGAAGTGAAGTCAAACGGCCCAATATACCTGCGTGGCCGCGTTTACTGCAGCTATACCGGCAGGTCGTGGCAGGCAGGCGTAAATGGAAGCAGGTACTCGGATGCCAATACTGCGGAAATAGGTACTTTTTCACAGTGCTATTCGAAAGCAATAACTTATTATGAAGTAAATGTGCTTGGGCGCAGCTCGCTCCAGGCGAGTGACTTAAACAGGACGGATTTCCCAGTGCGGATGTACCAAATGAAAGTAACAACGCTTACGGAGGACCAGAAATATCTGTTTTTGCCGGAGCATTGGTTTTACACTTCGTCCCCAAAATTGAAAATCAGGCAGTCATACCCATGCGTGGAGCTTTCAGCCCCGGTCACCGAGGGCACGGAATATTCATTCGGGTATTTTATGCCAAACACCAAAAGCGGAGCTTTTGATTTAGCAGAAACAGACATGCGTCAGGAGCTGCAGAATCAGAGCAATGCGGCTAAAGTGCTGTATGGTTCTAATGACGGCATTACGCCACGGGTGGCGGCACTTGCAAAGAATATCACGAATGGCATTGCAGGTGAAGAGCAGAAAACTGCCGCAATTTCTGCATGGCTGAAGAAAAACTGCACTTATACGCTTTCTCCGCCGCAGCCATGGGCGGGGCAGGACTTCGCCGAATATTTTCTGTTTGATTCCCACAGGGGATACTGCCAGCATTTTGCCACGGCAATGGTGCTGCTTTTAAGGGCGAGCGGCGTGCCCGCAAGGTATGTTGAAGGCTATGCCGTGCCTTCGGCGAAGACTTCTAATGCTGAGAATATTTATGAAATAACGAATGCGCAGGCTCATGCTTGGGTGGAGTACTATTCACCGAAATGTGGCTTTGTTACGGCGGACCCGACGCCGGGCACATCACTGCCGAGGCCGGCCGCTTTGCTTGATACGGAAAGCGGTGCGCCGCCCTCATCTGCCTCGTCTGCCCCGGAGAGGAAGTCGTCAGTTCCATCAAAGCCTGGCGCTTCTCCGTCATCTTCGCTTTCAGCATCGTCCGCTTCACATTCCGGCGGTAAGGCAGAAAACGCTTATGGCATGCTTTTCTCATTCCTGCGTGCAGCAGCAGCAGCCATTGCCATTGCCGCGACTGTGTATTTTGGTAAGTCGGCATACCGCGCTATCTGGTTTGCGCTCTTAAGGCACGGTGACAGCAGGAAGATGGTGCTTACACTTTATCAGTACTTTGCACGTGTATTTTCAAAGCTTGGTATTAAGACGCCGCCTTCAGGCACTCCCAATGAGTTGGCTGCCAAAGTGCGCAGGAAAATACTTTTTAGCCCCGTAAGCTTTAACAGGGTAACAGAGATATACTGCAGCGTGCGCTATGGAGGGCATGCTGTTACGGAAAGCGAACGCAGTGATTTCATCTGCTTTTACCGTTCACTGCCTGACACATGCCGTAGGCATTTTGGCCGTTTCCGCTGGTTTGCTGTTTCGTGAAGCCGCTATGCACAGCATAATTTCCGCCGGTATTATACCACACAGCCAAATGAATGATTAAGAATATAAAAAGACGTCCGCAGCGAAAAATTCGCTGCGGACGTCTTGCTGCCATGATTTATTCTACTGTAACCGATTTTGCAAGGTTTCTCGGTTTATCAACATCGCATCCCTTGCGCACGGCTGTATAGTATGCCAAAAGCTGCATGGGGATAACGGCAAGCACAGGCTCGAGGATATCCTGCACTTTTGGAATGTAAAAAGCTGTTTCAGCTAAATCCTCTATGCCCTTGTTGCCTTCGGTCGTAAGGGCAAACACTTTTGCGCCCCTTGTTGTGACTTCACGGATATTGCTGACCATCTTTTCGTACAGATTTTTCTGTGTGGCGAGCGCGATGATGACAGTTCCGTTCTCAATAAGCGCTATGGTGCCGTGCTTGAGTTCACCGCCAGCGTATGCCTCAGCATGGATATACGAAATCTCTTTAAGCTTGAGAGCGCCCTCCATCGCAACGGCGTAATCTATGCCACGGCCAAGGAAAAACATATCTTTCTGGGCATAGTTATTTGAAGCAAATTTTTGAAGGACTTCGCGGTTTTTGAGGACTTCCGCCGCCTTATCTGGCAGCGTGAGCATGTCGCTCTTAACAGCCTCAATCTCCTCGTCTGTCATTGTGCAGCGTGCTTTGGCAAAGTAGAGGGCAAGGATATACATGGTGATGAGCTGTGTTGTATATGCTTTTGTTGAAGCTACGGCTATTTCGGGGCCGGCCCATGTGTAAAGGACGTCATCTGCTTCCCTCGCGACGGAGCTGCCAACAACATTTGTTATGGCAAGGACCCTGACACCCTGCTTTTTCGCTTCGCGCAGCGCCGCAAGCGTGTCAGCCGTTTCACCTGACTGGCTGACGACAATAAGCAGTGTCTTTTTATTCATTATCGGATCCCTGTAACGGAATTCGGAAGCAATGTCGACTTCCACAGGAATCCGCGCCAGCTTTTCAATTACATATTTTCCCACAATGCCTGCGTGATAGGCTGTGCCGCATGCAACAATATAAATGTGCTCAATATTCCGGACTTCATCTTCAGAGAGGTCAATGCCGTCAAGCTGTATGGGCTTGCCTTTCATCACGCGGGAAGTCATGGTTGCTTTGATTGCGGCGGGCTGCTCGCAGATTTCCTTAAGCATGAAGTGCTCATAGCCGCCCTTTTCCGCTGCATTCGCATCCCATGTAACATGTTTTACCGGCGTATCAACCTTTTCGCCGTCCATGTTATAGACTTCGACAGAATTTTTCTGTATTACTGCAAACTTTTTGTCTTCAAGGTAGATAAAATCCCTTGTGTAGTTAAGCACGGCAGGGACGTCCGAAGCAATATAGTTTTCATCTTTGCCAACACCTATGACAAGAGGGCTGTCTTTTCTGACGGCGATGATTTTGTCTGGCTCGCATGATGAAACAATGCCGAGTGCATAGCTGCCGTCAAGGCGCGCAACTGCTTTCATAACTGCGTTGAGGAGCCTGTTTTCAGGCTCTGCCTCGCGCTCATAGTAATAGTCGATTAAGTTTGGGATAACTTCGGTGTCGGTCTCCGAATAGAACTTATAGCCGCGTGAAGTGAGCCACTCGCGAAGATAGATGTAGTTTTCAATTATGCCATTGTGCACGACGGCTATCGTCTTTTTCGCATTTGTGTGCGGGTGGCAATTGAGCTCGGAAGGAGCCCCATGAGTTGCCCAGCGTGTGTGCCCAATGCCTATGCAGCCTTCAAGCGGTGAAGACTGCAGCTTTTTCTGCAGGTTGATAAGGCGGCCCTTGCTCTTTGCAAGGTCCATGTTGCCTTTGCGGTTGAGCACTGCTATGCCTGCCGAGTCATATCCGCGGTACTCCAACCGTTTAAGTCCGTTAAGCAGCACAGGCTGCGCGTCTTCGTCACCAATGTAACCAACAATTCCACACATAATTAAGCCAGCCTTTCTAAAATATAATAATATTTTACAAGGCCTTCATGCACCCTGCTGAATTTGTTCAGGGATTGCTCCCTGGCTTTTCCAGCATTTCCGGTAGTGCAATACCGCAGGGCATCCGCCGAATTTTCGATAAACCCTGTCCTCGTCAGCCTGCTTCTCAAGGCAGGCTCTGGCGCTTTGATCGTTTTTCTGAAAGCCTTTAAACATAATACAATATCATTATGGTAATTTCAAGTCAAATAGTTCCAAATGGCAAGACCTTGTCATTCTATTTTTATAAAATAGCATATTAGCTCAAGATAAGGCCACTTGTTGAATAATTTTGATTGATTTGTCATAAACTTCACCTGACAAACCCAAAGTATATATTCTTGCAAGTAATAACGCAGGATGTTATATTGAAGTTGCAAATTGCTGCTTTTCACAATATACTTAAGGGCGAAGGAGGAGTTTTTGTGGCAGTTGTAGAAAGTACACAAAATGCTCCCAAAAAGATGGGGGCAAAGGCGGGAGTCCAAAAATTTGGCGGCTTCCTTGCCGGCATGGTCATGCCGAATATTGGCGCATTCATTGCATGGGGCCTTTTGACGGCTCTGTTTATTCCAACAGGCTGGATACCAAATGCGACCCTCAATAAAGTTACAGGGCCGATGATCACTTACCTGTTACCCCTGCTCATTGGCTACACAGGTGGAACTATGGTTTATGGCAAAAGGGGAGGCGTTGTCGGAGCCATAGCTACGATGGGCGTTATTGTAGGTTCATCGGTGACGATGTTCCTCGGCGCAATGATTATGGGGCCTCTGAGTGCTTTCCTGATAAAGAAGTTCGACGGCCTTATTGAAGGCAAGGTAAAAGCTGGTTTCGAGATGCTTGTAAACACGTTTTCGGCAGGCATTCTCGGCGCCATACTTTCAATACTCGGCTTCCTTGCCATCGGTCCTGCCGTAAGTGGTATGACGATTGCGCTCGGCAATGCGGCGCAGTGGATTACAAAAGCAAACCTTCTGCCGCTTCTCGCAACACTCGTTGAGCCTGGCAAGATTTTGTTCCTCAACAATGCCATTAACCACGGAATTTTCGACCCGGTAGGCATTGCGCAGGTGAAACAGTTCGGAAAGTCGATTTTCTTCCTGCTTGAAACAGACCCAGGCCCTGGGCTTGGCGTTCTCCTTGCATACTGGATATTTGGCAAGGGCAATGCGAAAGGTTCTGCTCCGGGCGCAGTAATCATCGAGTTTCTTGGCGGTATCCATGAAATTTACTTCCCATATGTCATGATGCATCCGGCGCTTCTGTTGTCGGTTATTTTCGGCGGTATGTCTGCTGACTTTATGTTTGTCATCACAGGCGCAGGGCTTGTTGCATCTCCTTCTCCGGGAAGCATTATCGCTGAAATCGCAATGTGCCCGAAAGGCGGGCTGCTTCCGGTTCTTGCAGGCGTAGCGGTAGGCACGGTGGTTTCTTTCCTCATTTCTTCTGTAGTTTTGAAACGGGTGAGTGCGAAAGAAGAGAATGATGCCGCTTTTGAATCTGCACAGAACGCTGTTATGCAGATGAAAAATGAAAGCAAGACTAATGCCGGTATTTCTTCCAATGTTTCCGCAGGCAGAAAAGGAACAGGTGCTGCTAAAGTAACAGCAGACTTTGTGCCGAAGATGATAATCTTTGCGTGCGATGCCGGCATGGGTTCATCTGCAATGGGCGAGACAATCTTAAGGAAAAAGCTTGAGGATGCCGGGCTCAATATTACAGTTCACCATGCACCGGTAAACGAAATCCCGAAAGAGGCAGAGGTAGTGTTTACACAGGAAAGCCTCGCCGAACGTGCCCACAGTGTTGTTCCAGACGCGCAGATCGTGACAGTTGAGAACTTTCTCGACAGCGCTCCTTATGACCAGTATATCGAATCGCTGAAAGCACAAATGGGAAAAGCTCCTGATTAAAACTTGTTTGGGGATTCGGTGCGCTTTCCATGTACCGGAATCCCTTATTTTATGCCCTTTATGTTTGTGCCTGGCATATTTCACACGATACAAACAGGAATAATTGCTTTATATGTGGCATTCAGGAAGTGATCTAATGGAAGGGCTTTCAATCAGACAAAAATTCTTAATACGGATGTTGCTTGAATCCAATGGGCACAAAATTGAAATCAGTTTGCTCGCGCGCCAGATGGAAATCAGTGAACGCACTGTTTTCCGCGAAATTTCTTCAATAAACGGCATACTGGAAAAATCGGGCATAAGGCTCTCCGTCAAAAATTCCGCTGTAACGATTGAAGGCGCGGAAAACGCATATGCCGACCTGATTTCGGCGGTAGGCAATATCCAGAAACGCCTTTTGCTCACTCCGAAGCAGCGCGTCATATTTATTGCCGCACAGCTGCTGCTCGCAGACGAGCCGTACAAATCGGCCTATTTCAGCTGCCAGCTGCACATAACCGAAGGCACTGTAAGCATTTATATGAACAGCATCGAGGAGTGGCTCGCAGGTAAAAGCCTGACGCTGAGCCGCGGCCGCCGCAGCGGGATATGCATAAATGGTTCCGAGTGGAACAAACGGAATGTTTTCGTTTCGCTTATCTACAACTATAAGCCTGTAGAAGAGCTCCTCACTTATCTTTACGGAACAAAGAAAGACCCTGTGCTCGACTTTTTCTTTCAGTCCCTTTTCGGTAGCCTTGCCATAAGCATTTCCAAAGGTGTTGTGAACCTCCTTCCAGATAAGAAGATAGACGACATCCCTTACATGATAATGCTTTTTTACACTTTGATTTCGGTAAAAAAATCGATGGCAGGCCATCCAATGTCACTCCCTGAAAAATTCACGGAAAAGGCCATTTCATTGTGCAACCCGGTTTTTATAGAAAAACTGAAGCAGTTTTTTGGCGGCTGTGGTGTGCCGGTGATAAAAAGTGAAATTGCGTATATTATCCTTCATCTGCCGAGCAAATATATTTCTGTAAATGGTGAGGGACAAAGTGATATAGATGCCATGGCGTCAGGCCTTGCAAAAGAAGTCCTTCGCAGTGTAAAGAAGAGCCTTGGCATGGATATGAGTGAAAACCACTGCCTTGCTTCAGGCATTGCGCATTATTTCAGCCTTGCCATCTACCGCATGGAGATGGGCATACAGGTTAAAAATCCGGCGCTGCAGCAGATTAAAACGCATTACAGCCAGCTGTTCCCTGCAGTAGAGAAAGCCTGCAGGCTTGCATTTTCCAGCTATAACCTGTGGCTTTCGGAAGACGAGATTGGCTTTGTAACAATGGAAATAGGTGCTGGCTTTGAAGAAAAAGCCGGCAGTATTTCGATACTCATAATCTGCCCTAACGGGCTGTTTGCCTCACAAATACTTCTCAGCAAAGTCAGAAGCATTTTACATGAAAACGATGAAGTCAGCATTGCCTCTTTGAGGGACTGGTATGCAAGCAAAAAAAAGTATGATCTTGTGCTTTCGACCGTCAATATCGAGCCCGGCGCAGGAAAAGAGCAGCAGAATATTATGGTTGTCCCTCCGTTTTTAAGTGAGGACAACATGATAAAAATAAGAAGCCGCATAAACAAGATAAGAAAGCAAAACAGCAGCAAAACCTTTCGGGCGCAGGCAAAAGAAAATGAGAGCGGCCATAAAAGCAAAATAATTTCAGATATGCTGGAAATTTTGAGTGTGAGGACGATTCCCGAGGGACCGTTTGAGGATATAGTTGACCGCATTGCACAAAACCTTGGTAGGAGACAGATAGTTTCAGACTGGCGGGAGGTAAGCCGCCTGCTTATAAAACGTGAGAAAATCGGGAGCGTTGTAGTTCCAAACAGCCGCGTCGCGCTGCTGCATGTGAGGTCTGACCTTATCGAGAGGCCGTTTGTCGGGATTTACCGCCTTAACGGGAAAATCATGATGGAGAGCGCCGGATTTGCAGAAGAGCCTGTTGACACATTCCTTGTAATGTTGGCGCGCCGCACGGAGAACTCAGAAGTTATTGAAAAAATGGGCTGTATAAGCGCTGCCCTTATAGAAAAAGAAGGGTTTGCATCGGCCCTGCGGACAGAGAATGTCAGCAGGATACGCAAGAGCTTTGCAGAAATTTTATATTAGCCACGGAATTAAGAAAGGAGACAGAAAAAACAATGGTAAAGACAAACGAAATTTTGAAGATGGAAAACATCATCATTGGTAAGGAAACAGAAACAAAGCAGGAAGCCATTGAGCGTGTTGGCAGAATGCTCGTAAGCAGCGGCTATACCACGCCAAATTACATTGAAGGGATGAGAAAGCGTGAAGCGGAGGTCTCTACTTATATTGGGAACGGCATCGCAATCCCGCACGGTGTAAATGAATACAAAAAGGAAATCATCTCAACAGGCCTTGTTGTTGTGCAGTATCCTGACGGCGTCGATTTCGGCAAAGGCAACACTGCCTATATTGTAATTGGGATCGCCGGAAAAGGCGACGAGCATCTCGGCATACTGAAAAAAATTGCACTGACAGTGCAGTATAAAAAGAATGTGGAGCACCTGCGCAATGCAAAAACAGCACAGGAAATTGTATCAATTATAGAGGAAGGTGCAAAAGAGTAATGAAAGCGGTACATTTTGGAGCAGGAAACATCGGAAGGGGATTTATCGGCTATCTGCTGAGAAAATCAGGCTATGATCTCACTTTCGTTGATATTTCCGAAGAGCTCGTGAAAAATATAAATTCACTGGGGAGATACAACGTTATTTCGCTTGGCGAGACAAAAACACAGGAAACGGTAACTGATGTAAAAGCCATTGGGCTGAGTAACAAGGAAAACCTTGCAAAAGCAATCTCTTCTGCAGACCTTGTTACACTTTCAATAGGAGCCAACCATCTCGAAAGCACAGGCAAGGTGATTAAGGAAGCGCTGAAAAAGCGGCAAAAATCGAATCCAGGGCAGCCGCTTGATATCATCGCATGCGAGAACGCGCTTTTTGCTACAGATATTCTTCGCAAATCAATAGAAGAAAACGCGGACGGAGATTTTCTTGCCTACCTGAAAAAAATGGTGGGTTTTCCGAACTGCGCGGTAGACAGGATAGTGCCTAACGTTTCCTTTAAAAAAGAGTCGCCGATAGATGTTGCCGTAGAGAATTTTTATGAATGGGACATTGAAAGCGGTGCAGTTAAGAAAAACAATAATATAAGCGGAGTTAACTATGTGGAAAACCTCGCGCCGTTTTTAAAGCGGAAGATTTTTCTGCTTAATGGCACTCATGCGCTGATTGCCTATCTCGGCTATCAGAAACACTACAAATATATCCATGAGGCGATTCAGGACAGCGCCATCAGGAAAGCAGTTGAGGAATTCCACAGCGAGGCTTGTGCAGCACTGAATGCAGAATACAATATGGATGCTTCTGCGCTAAAAGAATATTCGGATAAGCTTATCCGCCGTTTCCAAAACCAGTACCTTCAGGATGACCTCACACGTGTGGGGCGCGATCCTGTGCGTAAACTTTCACACAATGACCGGCTTGTTTCGCCGCTGCTCATGTGCATTGACCATGGCCTTAAATATGACGGCATAGTTACAGCGATAGCCGCAGGGTTTGCCTATGACTATGAAAATGACCCTAAAGCTGCCGAAATCCAGAAAGAAATCCATAAAAACGGTATTGAGTCCGCCGTGGGCAAATTCACGGGCCTTGCAAATGGCAGTGAGCCGGTAAAGAAAACTGTAACTGCTTATGAAGAGATTATAGGCAGATAGTCAGGTTGCAAATTTTTATTGTGAAAGGTGGAAACAAAATGCTTTCTAGGAAATTTGTAATAAGCAACAAATATGGCTTTCATCTGCGCCCCGCACAGGTAATGGTTGAGAAAATGACACCGTTTAATTCATCGGTAAAAATAAAAAGAGGCGATGGGACGGAAGTTGATGCTAAAAGCCTTCTCGGCCTTATGAGCCTTGGCCTTAAAGACGGTGAAACTGTTGAGGCGGTTATCATGGGCAGTGACGAGATGAGTGCCATGAAAACATTAAAGGAGCTCTTCAGCAGTAATTTCGGTGAAAACCAGTAAAATTACTTCCTGCAGGCTTTGGTGACCGGAGTGTGATGATAGTATGGAAAAGATTTATAGAGGCATTGGTGTGTCGGAAGGCATATGCCACGGAAAGGCCTTCGTTTTCCGGCACAGCAAAAATGCCGGAACTTCCCGCACAATTTCCGAAAAAGATGTAAAGGTGGAAATAAGCAGGCTGGAAAATGCCGTACGGCAGGCAGAAAAAGAAATAGACGGGCTGATTGCAAAAGCCAGTGAATCGCTGGATAGCAGCGAGGTCGCTGTTATAAAAGGTCAGAAGACATTCCTTTCTGACCCGGCGTACTGCCCGGCAATAAAAAAGCTGATAAGCGGAAAGCTGTATTCGGCCGAAAAGGCGGTTAAGGAAATCACAGAGCAATATGCCGGCATTTTCGAAGGCATGGACAATGCCTATATGCGGGAGCGCGCGACGGATGTGCGCGACTGCGGAGACAGGCTGCTTGATTATCTTTCAGGAAGCCATGTAAAATTGCTCTCTGAAATCAGGCATCCGGTCATTTTGGTGGCTGATGACCTTTCCCCTTCCGATACTGTCAAGCTTGACCGCAGCCTTATACTTGCTTTTGCAACAGAGAAAGGCGGCAGGACGTCGCATACGTCCGTGTTTGCAAAATCTCTCGGGATACCTGCTGCTGTAGGTATTCCGGGGCTGCTTGCCGATGTTTCAGGCGGGGAGGATGTAATCATTGACGGCGGGCGCGGTGCCTGCATATTTTCCCCTCAGCCTGAAACAGTGCGGGAGTATAATATAAAAATGGAAAAGGAGAAACGGCAGAATGAGCTTTTCAGCCGCTTTTCCGGCCAGCCTGCCAGAACAAAAGATGGGAAAAGAGTCACAATAGCCTCTAACATTGGCTCTGTTTCAGATATTGGCGATTCCATTAAAAATGGGGCGGAGGGCGTGGGCCTTTTCCGCACAGAGCAGATATATCTTTCGAGTAATTCCCTGCCGGATGAAAAAACACAGTTCGGCATTTACAGGGAAGCTGCCGAACGCCATGAGGGCAGGCAGGTAATAATACGAACGCTCGACATAGGCGGCGACAAGGAAATCCCTTATCTTGGAATAAGGAAAGAAAATAATCCTTTTCTTGGCTACCGCGCGATTCGCTACTGCTTGGGCAATGAAGAAATTTTCCTTACGCAGCTTCGGGCGATCCTGCGTGCTTCGGCCTATGGTAACCTTGCGATAATGTTTCCGATGATTTCAGGGGTGCAGGAGCTGCGCGCAGCGAAAAAAGCCCTTGAAAAAGCAAAGGGGCAGCTGCAGTCACAGGGCGTGCCTTTTGAAAAAAACATAAAGACCGGCATTATGGTTGAAATTCCGTCTGCTGCTTTAATGGCAGACGCTCTCGCTGAAGAAGCAAACTTTTTCAGCATTGGGACTAATGATTTGGTTCAGTACACCCTTGCGGCCGACCGTGGAAATGAAATGGTTTCATACCTCTATGATTATTTGAATCCGGCTGTTATCCGCCTTATAAAGCATACTGCCGACGCAGCCCATGCCGCAGGGATACCAGTTGGTATGTGCGGTGCAATGGCCGGCGACCCTATGGCTGAACCGCTCCTTATCGGGCTTGGCCTTGATGAACTCAGCATGGCGTCAGGTGCGTTGGCCCAGGCAAAATATACGGTGAGCACACTGAGCACTGAAAGCTGCAGAAAACTCGCGCAGGAAGCGTGCGACTGCAAAGATGTGCAACAGGTTCATAAGCTTTTAAGGGGCTATTACAATGACAATGTTGAAAACAGAGCAAAATAAGTGCAGATACTAAAGCTAAACTGCATCTAACATACAGAAATAAAACAGGCTGGCAGAGATAAGCTACTGCCGGCCTGCTTTGCATGCAAATGCATAGCTATAAATTTTCATTATAGTTGCCCAGAAAAGAGAAGCGCGGCAGCTCATCGGATAATGCGCAGAGAAGGTCAAGCGTGTGCTCGTCGTGTATATTTCCCGCAAAATCGAGGTAAAAATCGTACTCGAAATTTTTCCCGGGGATTGGCCGCGACTCAATTTTTGTGAGGTTGAGGCCTGCCGCGGAAAAACGTGCCAGTGCGGCATACAACGTGCCTGTGCGGTGCGGGAGCGCAAAGCACAGGCTTATTTTGTTGGCGTCATTAGGAAGGCACATCTGTTTTCCGATGACTATAAAGCGCGTCCTGTTGCCTGAAACGTCCTGGATGTTTTCCGCGAGCACGTGAAGGCCGCGTTCCTTTGCCGCCCGCAGCGAGCATACTGCTCCGATGCCGGGCTTTTTGGCATATTCGGCGGCTTCGGCGGTGCTTGAAAAAGGCTCCGTTTTAAGGCCGTGCTTTTTGAGGAACCCGGCACACTGGCGCAGCGCCTGTGGATGCGAATATACCGCCCCTATTTTGCTTATGCTGTCTTCAGAAGAAGCGAGGCAGTGGCATACGGGCAGGCTCAGCGCCCCCAAAATGGAAAAACGGTATTTTAATATGAGGTCGTACACTTCACCTACGGAGCCTGCCGACGAATTTTCAACAGGAAGTATGCCAAGGTCTGCCAAGCCGCCTGCAACTGCTTCGAAGATAGCTGGAAAATCGCGGAAAAACAGCGGCCTGGCTTTCGGATAAAGGCAGAGGAGAGCTTCGTGTGAAAAGGAGCCTTTGCAGCCAAGGCAGGCTACTTTTTCAGCTTTCGGCGGTTTACACGGAGCCTCTTTTACTGCCCTGCGCAGTGCAGCACCGCCGTCGAGCATGCGGTACTGTATGCCGCGGCTCATTGCCAATATATTTGAGTAAAAAATACGGGCTTCGCCGGAGTATTCGCCGGCTTTGTCTGCAATGCTGTCAAGAATCTGCTGCTCGCGCTTTTCGTTAAGGACAGACAGCCCTTTTTCTTTTTTAACTTCGGCAACTTCTTTGGCACGGTCCATGCGCTTGAGGAAAAGCGGCAGGAGCTGTGCATCAATTTTATCTATTTCTTCGCGGATATTGTCCAGCGTCATTCCTTACATCTCCAATTGTTTAAGAAAGCATATCGAGCAGGGCGATCGCTGTTGCAGACTCTACAACAGGCACGGCGCGGGGGACAATGCATGGATCATGCCTGCCGTGCACTTTAAATTTTACAGTTTGCTTTGTGCTTAGGTCTATGCTTTCCTGTTCGCGTGCTATAGACGGCGTGGGCTTGAACGCGGTGCGGAAAACTATCGGCATGCCTGTGCTTATGCCGCCGAGAATGCCGCCTGCGTTATTTGTGCGCGTTTTTACCGTTTTGCCGTCGTAATAATACGTGTCGTTGTTCTCGCTGCCAAAAAGCTCAGCCGTGTGAAACCCTGCCCCGAACTCTACGCCTTTGCAGGCCGGTATGGCAAAAAGCAGTGATGAGAGTACGGATTCAATCCCGTCTGAAAGCGGGCCGCCTCCCGAGCCTGCCGGAATGCCAACGGCGGCGCATTCCACAACGCCGCCTATGCTGTCGCCCATTTTGTTAGCGGCTGCAATTTCTGCGCGCATTGTGTTTTCGGCGGCATGGTCAATAGTCGGAAAGTAGCGTGACGAAAGGTCCTCCAAAAGCTCAGTGGAAACATTGACGGGGTCAAACGGCGTGTCTGATACGCCGTGAATCGAAAGCACGTGCGCACCTACTTCTATGCCGCGCCGCCTAAGTATCTGGCGGCACACTGCACCGGCAAATACGGCGGGGGCCGTAAGGCGCCCGGAGAAACTCCCACCGCCGCGGATGTCGTTAAAGCCGTGGTAGTGCACCATTGCGGGGTAATCCGAATGGCCGGGCCGCGGTATGTGGCAGATATCTTTATAGTCCTCCGAATGAGTGTTGCTGTTTTGTATCACGGCGCATAATGGGGCGCCTGTTGTCTTTCCGTTTAAAAAGCCGCTCAGTATTTTCGGCTCGTCTGATTCGTAGCGTGGCGTTGCGGTGATGTCATGGCCGGGTGCGCGGCGCGCCATCTGCGCCATTACCTTCTCCATGTCTATCACTTCGCCTGCGGGAAGCCCTTCCAGCACTGCACCTATGGCAGGGCCGTGGCTTTCGCCGAAAACCGTAAGATGTATCTTATTTCCCCAGTTCATAAGCTTTCCCTCCAAGACGGTTGTAATCGTGGAAAAAACCTGGATAGCTTTTGCGCACGCTTTCGGCGTCTGTAATGACTGATTCCTTTTCGCAGCGGAGGGCTGCCGTGGCAAGTGCCATGATGACGCGGTGGTCGCCGCAGCCGTCCGCTTTTCCGCCGCGCAGCAATTCCATGCCTTCTATCTCAAGCCCGTCGGTTTTCTCTTTTACATTTGCACCGAAGCTGCTGAGCCCCCCTGCCATTGCCGCAAGGCGATCGCTTTCTTTAAGCCGCAGCCTGCCCGCGTTTGTTATAACGGTGCGCCTGCCGGGGAGAAATGCGGCTGCTGCTGCAATCACAGGCACAAGGTCTGGAATCTGCGAAGCGTCGATCCTGAAATCATGCTCTGGCGCCCTGCCGGACTGTACCGACATTATGCCGCTGCGCCATCTTATTTTTGCACCGAAACTGCGGAAAATCATTTCGGCAGCGCGGTCTCCCTGGCAGGAACTGCGGCTGAGGCCGCATAATTCCACTTTACCGCCGAGCATGCCAGCTGCGATGAAAAAAGCTGCCTGTGACCAGTCGCGCTCAATATGAAAATCATTGCTTGGCATATAGTGCTGACTGCCCGCTACTTCCCAGCCGTCATCTTCTTTTTCAGCTTTAACGCCGAACGACTCCATAACACTGCATGTCATATCTGCATATGGCGCCGACTGCAAAGGCGAAGTCATGACTATTCTGCTGTCTCCTGAAAGCAGCGGCAGGGCAAGAAGAAGACCTGTGACAAACTGTGAGCTTACGTCACCGGGCAGAAAGAAGATGCCGGGGCGCATAGGGCCGCTGACAGTGAGCGGAAGCCCGCCGCCGGTTTCGCAGCGGGCGCCATGTTTGGGCAGGCAGTCGAGGTAAACGCCTATGGGCCGTTCCGGCAGCCGCCCGTGGCCTGTGAATACAGCGGTTTTGCCGAGCGCTGCCGCAAGTGGTACAAGGAAGCGCAGGGTGGAGCCGGACTCGTGGCAGTCGATTGTTACAGGCGAACTGCTGGAAGAGAGAAGCGCCTCCATTGCTTCATGCGTAGCAATTATATCGTCACTGAGCTTCTCATCGGGTGGAAGTATATCATCCTGGCCGGCAAGCATGGAACAGATTATAGCGCGGTGGGCGGCACTCTTTGAAAGCGGAACGGTCAGCCTGCCGCAGAGTGCTGACGGCATTATGCGCACACTGCTCATTTGAGCGCCTCCGTTAATTCTGCAAGCTTTTTACGGTCGGCAGGGTAAAGGAAGCTTTCGCCTATCTGTTTCAGCATTACAAGATTAATGGCACTGCCGCGCGCTTTTTTGTCGAGCATGGCTGTGTCTACAATTTTGTCTATATCTGTGCTGTCAGACGTTGGCAGGCTGTATTTACTGAGGACCTGCGCAATCTCATCTGATGTTCCGGCCTTTGTAAGCCCTGCCTTTTCGCCGCATTTTGCCATCATAACCATTCCGATGCCCACGGCGCGGCCGTGTGATAGCACACCGTAGCCGTGCAGCTTTTCGAGTGCGTGGCCGAATGTGTGGCCAAAATTAAGGAGCATCCTCTCGCCGTGGTCAAACTCGTCTTTTTCTACGGCGGCACGTTTTATTTTGAGGTTTTCGGCAATAAACCCGTCCATATCGGAGCAAATATCCGTGCCTTTTATGCGGTCAAATAAGCTGCGGCTTTTTATGCATCCGTGCTTGATTGCCTCGCCCATGCCGTCGGCAAAAAAATATTTAGGCAGAGTTGCAAGCGTATTTGCATCTATAAGTACAAGCGCGGGCTGATGGAACGCGCCGACAAGGTTTTTGCCAGCGCTGATGTCTATGGCAGTCTTGCCCCCGATGGAAGAGTCTATCTGCGCGAGCAGGGACGTCGGTATCTGTATAAACTTCACGCCGCGCAGCCATGTAGCAGCGGCGAATCCGGCCATGTCGCCCGTTACTCCTCCGCCGAGTGCAACGATAAAGTCGCTGCGCGTTATACCGGCCCTTGCAAAAGCGCCGTACATATTTTCAATTGTTGGCATGCACTTGCTCTTTTCGCCAGCCTCAAATTTGAAGACTTTTGGCTTAAAGCCCGCCTGCTTGAGTGACTCGCTGATTTTTGAAGCATACAGCGGCGCAATGTTTGTGTCTGTAACAACTACGGCACGTGTTCCTGCAGGGAAAAGCTCTGCGGCAAATTCGCCGGTGCGGCTGAGACAGCCGCGCTCGATTACAATTTTGTACGGTGTAGATGTGTGAACGGTGAGCTCCATTATTCTCCCAATCCTTCCTTAACCAGGCGGCTCCGGCGCAGTAGCCTGCGCAGCGTGGCCGCGTCGCGTGACGCAATGGCGTTGCGTATCTCGCCGATATGTGTTGTAAATGTGTCGAGCTCTTCTGTGAGCGCTTCGCTGTTTTCGAGGAAAAGCTCAGTCCACATGCCTTCATTTATATGTGCCACACGGGAAACATCATGGTAGCTTCCGGCTGAAAACCCGCTGTGGCTGGGGCACTGCGGGCTCATTACATATGCACAGGCGAGCACGTGCGGCAGCTGGCTTGTAAAGGCTATCATGCGGTCATGCCCTTCGGGCGTCGTCTCAACAGTGCGTGCAAACCCGAGCTTCGGTGCAAGCAACTTCAGGCGCTCCACCGCTTCGCGGGGCGCGCCGCACGGAACGAGTATCCAGCTTGCGCCGCGGAACAGGCCGGCGTCACTTGACGCAAACCCGCTCGTTTCTTTTCCTGCCATAGGGTGGCTGCCGACAAAAATAAACCCGCTTTTTTCCGCAAGCTTTTTCATGCGCGGGCAAAGCCATGACTTTATTCCGCATGTGTCAGCTACAAGGCACCCGGGGCGTATGGCGCTGAGGTGCTTCTCAACAAAGCTTATGCAGCCTTCCGGATACATACAGAGGAAAATCATCCCGGCATGCCTTATATCGTCATCTGTGCCGGCTTTCTCTATTGCGCCACAGTTGAGGGCAGCATTTACGGCCTCTTCACTACTGTCAATACCTACGACAGAAAAATTGTTTAACTCATGGAACGCTTTTGCAAGGGAGCCGCCGATAAGCCCAAGCCCCGCAATAACTATTTTACTTTTCAAGACGTTCCCTCCGCTTTTACAGTTTGCACTATTATAGCATAAAAGCCGCATTTGTTCCATGCCGGCCTGAAGCCGGCAATGCGGTATGCCTGTAGTGAGCCGTCCACTGCTACATGGCCGGCTTTAAAAGTGCGAGGACTGCATCGGCTGTACTTTCCGGCGTGCCGTCAGCGTTTATGGTAAAATCCGAGTTTGCGTGGTATGATGGTTCTCGCTCTGCATAAAGGCATTTCATCTTTTCGTCGCTGTCGGGCCCGCTTAACAGTGGGCGGGAATTGTCGCATTTTAGCCGCTCCCTTACCGTGCCAAGAGAAGCGTCAAGCAGCACGACAATGTTGTTTGCCCTGAATGCGTCGGCATTTTCTTTTTTAAGCAGGGTGCCCCCGCCGGAAGCTATCACAAGCCCGCCGGTGCGCGAAAGTTCCTCAACTGCATCGCGCTCCATGCGGCGGAAAGCTTCCTCGCCGTCGTCTTTAAAAATCTGGGCAACGGGCTTGTGCACTTTCTTTTCTATATAGTCGTCCATATCTATAAACTTTCGCCCCGCTTTTTCAGCGAGAAGGCGACCGCATGTGGTTTTTCCGCTTCCCATAAAGCCGCAGAGCACGACGCTGCCGAATTTTTTCTTCATTTCAAGTGATATTTCACCACATATGTGGGCAAGGGCTTTCTGCGAAAAATGTGTGCCGAGCCAGATTTCCTCCGACGCGGCTGCCTGCCCTACGAGCATGCCGATGCCGCCCACCGCTTTTTTGCCGTTTTTCCTTGCGAGCGAAAGCAGCACCGTTTCTCCGGGGTTATAGACCGCGTCGAATATACAACCAGAATTTTTGACAAGCTCTTCACCTGCGGCGCATGATTCCGTACTGGGGTACATGCCTGCGGGAGTAGCATTTACAAGCAGGTCCTGTTTACCGCTGAGCTCGGGGATAAGGCAACTCGAAACGTTTGCTTCGGGTATGCTTTTGCGGATGCTGGCGCAGAGCCCCTTTGCCGCATTTGCACTGTGGGGGCGTGTGGCAACAGTTATGCAGGCGCCCGCATGGGCAAGCTCGAAAGCTATGGCGTGCGCCGCTCCGCCGGCCCCGAGGATTACAGCCTTGCCGCCAAGGCCTGCTCCGGCGGCTTCAATGGCAAGGCGGAACCCCGTACCGTCTGTTGTGTATCCGCAAAGGCGGCCGCCGGAATTTTTCACAGTGTTGACCGATCCCGACTCTGCGGCTTTCCCGCTGCAGGAGTCGAGCATGGGGATAATAGCCTGCTTATGGGGAATGGTGATGTTGAACCCATCAAACCGGCGCAGGTGCGGAATGTATCCGGCGAGTTTCTGCGGTGCTATATCGAGCACTCCGTAATGTGCTTTCATGCCGCTGAGCGCGAAAAGGCGCGAGTGCAGGAGTGGTGACATACTGTGCCCGACCGGATGGCCAATAAGCGCGAAAGTTTTAAAATCCATAATAATTTCCTTTCAAAAAAAGGATAAAAAAATATTGACAAAGCCAGACTTTACTAATAATATGTGGATAGGCACTAAGTTCCCACGGCAAAAGCCAGGGGGATTTTTCTTCATGTGGCCATTGTAGCAGCTGCAGCCTGCTTTGTCCACATAGCATCATGTAACATCATGCTTTTTAGAAATGTGTCTGGATCTAATTAAGGAGGATAAACATGGTTTTAGAGAAAGTCAAGTCAATATTGAGCGAGCAGTTTGATGTAGAGGAAGACACAATCACACCAGAAACTAATATTCAGGATGACCTTGGCGCCGATTCACTGGATGTAGTTGACCTGCTCATGTCTATTGAGGATGAATTTGACATTGAAGTTCCCGACGATCAGGTCGAGAACCTCAAAACGGTTGGGGAACTTGTCAAATATATCGAAGAGCACCAGAAATAAGAATACTTTAATGAGACTTTGAATCCGCTGTGCGCTTTATGCATAGCGGTTTTTGTTTTATGTGCGGCATGCTGCGCCGCGCTTGCAAAAACACAGCCGCCTATTTATAATATAAAATAAAAAGCTAAAAAATGAAGCGCATGCCGGATTCCATTTAATGTGTGAGGCATAAATATCAAGGAAAAGCAACGGCTTGTTTGCCGGATAAGGGGAGTCAAAATGGCAGAACAGAAAAAAATGGTTGAAGCAATCACTCCTATGGAGAAAGACTTTGCCCAGTGGTACACAGACATTGTTAAAAAAGCGGAGCTCATGGACTACACAAGTGTGCGCGGCTGCATGGTGATAGAGCCTTACGGTTGGGCAATATGGGAAAACATCCATGATATTCTCGACAAAAAGTTTAAGGAGCTCGGCCATGTAAATGTTTCCATGCCGCTGTTTATTCCGGAAAGCCTGCTCAATAAAGAAAAAGACCACATAAAGGGCTTTGCACCGGAAGTTGCATGGGTAACGATGGGTGGCAACGAAAAACTGCCGGAGCGCCTTTGTGTGCGGCCTACTTCGGAGACGCTTTTCTGCGAGCACTACGCGCGCGTGATACATTCTTACCGTGACCTGCCTAAACTTTACAACCAGTGGTGCTCGGTTGTCCGCTGGGAAAAGACGACGCGCCCATTCCTGCGCTCTGTTGAGTTTCATTGGCAGGAAGGCCACACTATGCACGAGACGGCCGAGGAAGCCATTTCGGAGACGAAGCGCATGCTTGAAGTTTATGCGGACTTCTGCGAAAACCAGCTTGCCATGCCGGTCATAAGAGGGCAGAAGACAGAAAACGAAAAATTTGCGGGGGCCGAGGCAACTTACACCATAGAAGCAATGATGCACGATGGCAAGGCGCTCCAGTCGGGCACAAGCCACTATTTCGGCGACGGGTTTGCCAAAGCTTTCAACGTGACGTTTCAGGGCAGGGACAACTCAATTTGCCATCCTTTCCAGACGTCATGGGGCATGAGCACGCGTATAATAGGCGGCATAATTATGACACATGGCGACAACGACGGCCTTGTGTTGCCGCCTGCCGTTGCACCTGTGCAGGTAATTATAGTCCCTGTTGCGCAGCACAAGCCCGGCGTGCTTGAAAAGGCGAGGGAGCTTGAAGAGCGCCTTAAAAAGCAGTTCAGGGTAAAAGTGGATGACTCAGACCAGACACCGGGCTGGAAATTTGCCCAGTATGAGATGAAGGGCGTACCCCTGCGCCTTGAAATTGGTCCGCGCGACATTGCAAAGGACCAGTGCGTGCTTGTGCGCCGCACAGACAGAGAAAAAATAATTGCCCCGCTCAGCGGCTTGGAACATTCTGTGGCGGAGCAGCTTGAAACTGTGCACAAACAGATGTACAGCCGCGCGCTGGAACGCCGCGAGAGCATGACTTACACTGCAAAAACCCTTGACGAGATGAAAGAGATAGCAGAGAACAAGCCGGGCTTTGTAAAAGCCATGTGGTGCGGCAACCCTGCATGTGAAGCAAAAATAAAGGAAGTCGCCGGCCTCTCATCACGCTGCATGCCGTTCGAGCAGGAGCATATATCGGATGTCTGCGCATGCTGCGGAAAACCTGCACATGCGATGGTTTACTGGGGAAAAGCGTACTGATACTGCTTCCCTTTTAAGCGGTATTAAAACGGGAAGACTGCACATCATAAATACTAACAATGCGTGTGGAAAAGCTTTCCTTCTTCAATTTGCAGTATCAAAGTGCATAAAATATTTTTTATTCTGCTGCCATAATTGACAGATTCATCATTCAGCGGTACAATCAAGATGAACTTCTGATAAAAGGACAGACCCCGGCTCTGAAAAGGGTCAGCAGGACGGACAAATCAGAAAATAAAAATCCGCCCTGCATACATTCTGCGGCGCGGATAATCAAGGAGAATGACAGACAATGAGCAAAAGAATTTTTCTGATTGTTTTGGACAGTTTTGGCATTGGTGAAGAACCGGATGCTGCCGAATATGGGGATGTGGGAAGCAACACACTGGCGTCATGCGCCAAAAGCAGCTTTTTCAATATGCCTAACATGAGGAAGCTCGGCCTCTTTAATATTGATGGGGTTACCTGTTGCAAAGGTGTTGCTGAGCCTGAAGGCTCTTTTGCGCGCCTGCGCGAGCATTCAAAAGGAAAAGATACGACTGTCGGCCACTGGGAAATTGCGGGGGTAGATTCCCCGAAGCCGCTGCCAACTTATCCTGATGGCTTCCCTGAGGAAGTGATTTCCGAGTTCGAAAAGCAGACGGGGCACGGAGTTCTGTGCAACAAGCCATATTCAGGCACTGATGTAATCCGTGATTATGGGCAGGAACACCTTAAGACAGGCAAGCTCATAGTTTATACTTCGGCTGACAGCGTCTTTCAGATTGCGGCGCATGAATCCATAGTTCCGGTTGAAGAGCTTTACAGGTATTGCAAGATTGCGCGGAAGATACTAAGCGGCAAGCATGGCGTAGGCCGAGTTATAGCACGCCCGTTTGTCGGTGAATACCCCAATTTTACGCGCACGCCTGAGCGCCATGACTTTTCTATCGAACCGACCGCGGTGACAATGCTTGACCAGCTTTCGGAAAATGGGTTCGATGTTCTTTCAGTAGGCAAGATAGTGGATATTTTTGCCGGACGTGGAATCACGGACGCCGTACGCACCAAAGGTAATGCCGAAGGCATTGAGCGCACCATCGAGCGCCTTGGCCGCAATTTTACAGGACTGTGCTTTACTAACCTTGTGGATTTCGACATGCTTTACGGGCACAGGAACGATGTTGACGGATATGCAAAAGCGCTTTCTTACTTTGACAGCCAGCTTCCGCGTATCACAAGCGGCCTCAGGGATGAGGATATCCTTATGATAACGGCTGACCACGGATGCGACCCGGCAACGCCTTCTACAGATCATTCTCGTGAATATATTCCACTGGTGATTTACGGAAAACCGGTAAAAGCAGGGAAAAATCTCGGCACAAGGCCGACTTTTTCCGATATTGGAGCGACAGTCCTCGATTATTTTGGAATAAAGCAAAAAATCAAAGGGACGTCGCAACTTGGGGAGATTTTAAAATAAACAGATATGCAGCACAGGCTGTGTATTCGCAAAAGGTCCGGAGAATTTTTTCTCCGGACCTTTTGCGCTGCTTTGGGATATTGCCTGCTGCATGGAAAAAGTCCGGCTTAGGCATACATTATCTTCAATATAATATGCCTTACCGGACTTTGCTTTATAAAACGCGGGATTGTGCAGGAACGCTTGTTTATGGGAAAATATCAGTGCTGCTGTGCCTGAACTGCCGTGATGGCAATAACGCCGACGATATCCTCAGCCTTGCAGCCGCGGGAGAGGTCGTTTACAGGCTTGGCAATGCCCTGAAGGATTGGGCCGTATGCAGAAGCTTTGGCGAGGCGCTCTACAAGCTTGTAGCAGATGTTGCCGGCGTTAAGGTCAGGGAATACAAGCACATTCGCATGGCCTGCAACTTTGCTGCCCGGGGCTTTTGATGCGCCGACGGATGGCACAAGGGCTGCGTCTCCCTGAAGCTCGCCGTCGAGCAAAAGGTCAGGGGCTTTCTGCTTTGCAAGCTTTGTCGCTTCGGCTACTTTGTCGACAAGCTCGCCTTTGCCGCTGCCGTATGAAGAATACGAAAGCATTGCGACTTTCGGCTCAGCATCGACTATTGACTTAAACGATTTTGCCGAATCAATGGCAATTTCAGAAAGGTCTTCGGCATTCGGGTTTATATTGAGGCCGCTGTCTGCAAATATGAATGTGCCGTTTTCCCCATATTCACAGTTTGGCACGGAAATGAGGAAAAAGCCTGAAACAAGTTTTGAGTCAGGCGCTGTGCGGACAATCTGCAGCGCTGGGCGGAGTGTGTTTGCCGTAGAGTGGCACGCGCCGGATACCATGCCGTCAGCTGCGCCTTTTTTAACCATCATAACGCCAAAATAGGTCTGGTCTCTCATCGTTTCGTCGGCTTTTTCCGGTGTTATGCCTTTCGCTTTGCGCAGTTCGTAAAATGTTTTGGCGTAGTCGTCATGGAGCGGTGTGTTGGCAGGGTCTACAATTTTGGCCTTTGAGATATCGAGGCCGTCCGCCGCTGCTTTTACTTCTTTTTCATTGCCGAGAAGGATAATGTCCGCAATGCCGCGCTTCATAGCTTCAGCAGCCGCGGTGACAACGCGCCTGTCTGTCCCCTCAGGCAGAACTATAGTCTTTTTGTCAGCTTTAGCACGTTGAATCGTTTTTTCCATAAAATCCATTATAAACAAGCATCCTTTCATTTGTTCTTCATTTGTGCTTACGGCTTTCCCTCTTTATATGGGAACGTCTAACCACATGTTATTATAACGCCGCCCCAGTGTAAAAAAAAGAAATGTTAAAAAAATAACAACGGCTGCAGTGAAGCAGCCGTTGTTATTGTATACATTCAGCAGTGCATTTTAGAGCTCAGAAATGAAGTGAGGAAAGCGACGAAATTATACTGGCGCCAAATATGGTGCAGATAACAACGGAAATCAAGAGCACAATAAGCTGCGCGCGGGCAAAATTCTTTCGGTTGGCGTTTGAATGGCCAAATCCCCAGACAAACAGCATGATTATATTTACCAACGGGATACATGAAACAAGTATCATTATGAGATAGCTCCCAACAGAGAGCGGCGAAGTGTCTTCGTACATCATTGGGTTAGGGTAATTTGGGTACGGTGGATACTGCGGATTTTGATAATATGGCTGCTGCCCATGCGGGTCACCGTTATAGTTGTTGTAGTTGTTCTGCCCTTCCATAAGATAATGCTTCCTCCTTTTTTATAAGGACTTATCGCTGTAAGAAGTTTTTAAATTTCTCAGTTCAAAAGTTCGAATTAATTATAACAGCATACATACGGTGGTACAAGACATATGCCACAAGATAAAATGCAAGGCATAGATGATTGTTAAAATATTGATTAGCATATTGATTCGCAGCCCTAAAACCGCTATAATAAAGGATATTGGTGGAAAATGAAAACCGAAGGGAGTACCGATATGAATTATTCCGCAGATGTGGAAAAGATGTGTGTTGTCGCAAAAGGCCCGAAGCACGGCCCGTCACCCATCCCAGAAGAGGGGAAATGGGTGAAAGCTTATGATATCAAAGATATTTCAGGCCTGACGCACGGCGTAGGCTGGTGTGCGCCGCAGCAGGGTGCCTGCAAGCTTACACTTAATATTAAGGAAGGCATTGTGCAGGAAGCGCTTATCGAAACTATCGGATGCTCCGGCATGACTCATTCGGCAGCTATGGCTGCTGAAATCCTGCCGGGAAAAACATTGCTCGAATGCCTTAACACAGACCTTGTGTGCGATGCCATAAACGTTGCAATGCGCGAGCTGTTTAAGCAGATAGTTTACGGCCGCAGCCAGACAGCGTTTTCTGAAAACGGCCTGCCGATAGGCGCCGGACTTGAAGACCTTGGCAAAGGCCTGCGCTCACAGGTTGGCACAATGTACAGCACGAACGCCAAAGGTGTGCGCTACCTTGATATGACGGAAGGGTATGTCTTGAAACTTGCCCTCGACAAGAACAACGAAGTTGTCGGCTACCAGTTTGTAAAGCTTGGCAAAATGATGGAAGATATCCGCCACGGCATGGAGCCAAACGAAGCTTACAAGAAAAACATAGGCCAGTATGGCCAATTTGACAACGCGGTAAAATATATAGACCCGCGTGAAGAATAAGGCCTGAAGGAGGACAAGCAAGATGGCAAATGATGTCATGTTTGAAGGTAAAGAGAGAAGAATGCCGAAAATCAAGAAGTGCCTTGCCGAATACGGCCTTGGCAGTCTCGAAGAGGCACGCGACCTGTGCCTTTCCAAAGGCATTGATACTGAAAAAATCGTAAAGGGCGTACAGCAGATAGCTTTCGACAATGCAGTGTGGGCTTACACGCTTGGTTGCGCAATCGGCCTTAAGACCGGTGTAAAGTCGGCAGCTGAAGCGTCTAAGAAAATTGGTATAGGCCTTGAGGCTTTCACAGTGCCGGGCTCTGTTGCAGAACAGCGGAAAGTAGGCATTGGGCACGGGAACCTCGGTGCGCGCCTGCTCAATGATGAGACAAAGTGCTTCTGCTTCCTCGCAGGCCATGAGTCGTTTGCGGCAGCGGAAGGCGCCATAGGAATTGCACGCTCAGCAAATTCCGCGCGTAAAGAGCCGCTCCGCGTTATACTGAATGGCCTTGGCAAGGATGCGGCATATATAATTTCGAGAATTAACGGTTTTACTTATGTAAGGACGAACTTCGATTATTATGCAGATAAACTGACAGTTGTGGAGACACGCCCGTTCTCAAGCGGCGAACGCTCTGCAATTAAATGCTACGGTGCAGACGATGTGCGTGAAGGCGTCGCCATAATGCAGCATGAAGGTGTCGATGTTTCCATTACGGGCAACTCTACAAATCCTGTGCGTTTCCAGCACCTTGTAGCAGGCACATACAAGAAATGGTGCATTGAAAACGGCAAGAAATATTTCTCTGTTGCAAGCGGCGGCGGCACGGGCCGCACGCTTCATCCGGACAACGTCGGTGCAGGGCCGGCTTCCTATGGCCTTACGGATTCGCTCGGACGCATGCACAGCGACGCCCAGTTTGCAGGTTCGTCTTCCGTTCCGGCGCACGTTGAGATGATGGGCCTTATCGGCATGGGCAACAACCCGATGGTAGGTGCGACTGTTGCCTGCTCTGTTGCAGTGAGCAAGGCACTGAACGCCTGAGCCAAAATATCACAACCAGACAAAATATGAAAATGCTCCCTAACTGCCGCATTACGGCACAGGGGGCATTTTTTTGTCCGTATTCATTATTAATTTATTGCAGTGGAGTCACGGGTGAGAGGGGCAGCAAAGCTGAGAGCGGCAAAGACGAAGGCGGCAAGCAGGCAGACAAAACCTGAAATAAATTTTGGGCTTTGCCCGGGAAGCCGGAATGAAGCTGCAATTTTTGCCGGCCTGAAGATATCCCATGAGTTGAGGCGCAGGAAACGCCCGATGTAAATCCCTACGCCGCAGAGAAATGAGCATACTGCCCGAAAGAGTATCTGCTTCCATTTGCCGGAGCTTATCACACGCTCTATGGTAATCTCTGATTTTACACCGTTTAGCACCGCATACAGGATTACAGTGACAACAGAGATGCCTTTTGCCCACAGCAACAGGTCTGTTGAATAGACTTGACCATGATAAGGAATTTTCTTTAAGAATGTATCTCCTGTGAAATGGACTATATCTGTTGAAACGTAAAATGTGTTGGGCCAGAAGATAAGCCAGAGTAACGCCCATATTATCCATATGCGCTTTTGCCTGCTGCGTGCAAGAGCAGTATGCCGCGCGAAAAGGCAGGGCAGAAAAGACAGGAAAGCGTTCCACACAAGCATGAGGAAAAGCCCGGCATTTTTCCCGGAATGAATGGCGAGCGTGACATTGCATAAGAAATAGAGCACAAGGAAAAGGAAATGCGCGCGATAGGTAGACTGCTGCTTTGCCATTTTATCGCCTACTTTTTTTGTTTAAAAGCTATTTGATGTTATTCCGTGAGGGCGACTTGCCGGAAGGTGTGAGGTATTTTGCCTTTATGCGGCTGCCAACCGCCTGGATTACCGGACCAAGGAAAAAGGCAGTCAGTACTGTGCTGATGCCTACTGCCCCTCCAAGGACAAAGCTGAGCACAACGAATAAGGAATCGTACGCCATGCGTACCCAGCGGAAGTTTATATGCGAGCGCTCTGAAACAATAATCGGTATGCTGTCATAGGGTGCAACTCCCATGCCGGCAACAGTGTAGAAAGCACAGCCTATGCCCATCATTGTTATGCCGACTGCCATGAAAATGATGCGCACCCACATGCACGAAGGCTGCGCGGGCAGGAAGGTACGGTAAAACGAAGCCCGCAGCGCGTCTGCAATTATGCTTATGAGATACATATTTGCGATAGTGCCGTAACCGATGAGGGAACGGTCTAAAAAAAGCGGAAACAGAAAAAGAGCAGAATTTATAATAGCCGACCACTGCCAAAACGCAAGTCCGGTTTTCTGTGCAATGGCGAGGTTTATACACGAGCATGGGTCTGCACCGAGACCCGAATAAACCATAGCAGGGACGGCAAAGCCCATGATGACGACTCCGAGGGTGCAAAAGAAAAACTTTTTCGGCAGTAGCCGATCATTCCTGATGGCGGAAAAAGCAGAATTCAGTTTCTTTTTCATCTATAGCTATACCTTTTTCAGATTAAATTTTTACACATATGAACTTTTAGTTATGTAGTTATGGCTTTCGTATGCGGGGAACTAAAACAACCGCAAGCGTCCAGAATAATTCAAACAAAAGCAGTGCTGTGACAGAAAGCTGGCCTACGCCCGAGAATGCGGTGAAAAAAGCCACAAGTGCAAACCCGAGGGCGGCTCCCGCCGTCTGCAGTGCCACGCCAATGCTGATGTTGCCTTTCTGCCGTGTGCAGGCCGTGAGCATGCGCATCATGGCTGTGGTGCGGCCGTTTGTGGCGAACACTGCCGGTGCCCTTTTGGGCGGGTGTGCCTGCAGGTGAGCATATATTTTGCCGAGACGTTCCGGAAGGATAGAAATTGAACTGCGGTTCAGCCCGAAACAGCTGGCTATTAAATCCGGTGTTATGTTTGGGTCACGCGTGCGCACGAGAATGTTGATGCTGTTGTACTCAAGGCGGCGCAACTCAACGGCGCGGCGGCGGTCAGTGCGGTAAAATACAAGGAACATTGCAACAAGGGTACCGCCCGCTGCAAGGTAAACCGGTATTTTGCCGGCACGGAGGTATTTTTCTTCATAGTCATGCGAAGGCGCGTCTACGCCGTGATGTTTTAGAAGCTCGCGGTTGCCGATAAGTATGAGCCGCCCGTCGACTTTCCCGGAAATGCCGAACCCGTCTTCGTACGCAGGGTGCTCAACATGGGGAAGTATGTCTGTGCGTGATTTTACTATCTGGCTGAACAGGCCGTTGAGAGTGCCACCGACGGCTGCTGTGAGCGCTGTTGCGCCGAGTATTGCATCATCTATGCGCTGGCCCGCAAAAGTCTGTATGCCGTTGAGGACAACAGTGCCACGTGGGAATATATCCTCGGCGTCGAGTATGACGGCGTTTGTCTTGCTGAACTGATCAATTGTGTCCCAGCCGACGGCCATGCTGCCACAGCGCTTTGCTATCTTGTTAAGGCGCGCCAGCGGGAGGTTTACGCTGAGCAGCCCGCCGAACGGAACACAGACGCAGGCAGAAGCGGTAAATGTGTTTAGCGCTAAGACCGGATTCTTTGTAAGCACGGCAGTTGCTATGCAGAGCAAAAGGCTGCCGATAAAACCAGCGGGCGTAAGGTACTGCGATGTGTGTTCGCTTGGGTCTGAAGTGGAATATGAATGTTCAAGAAAATGCTCAAGAAAGCCTGCTTTTGACTGGTATGCAATTTTTGGATCCGGAATGCCAAATTCTTTTGTAAACTGTATTGCCGTGTTGTAGTCATCAAACGTTTGTACAGCATATTTCTGCCCTGAAGAGGTTATAAAGTGAAAATTTCGATTTATCCTCTTTGCCATGCTAAGCTTGCCGGCAGAATTGAGGGAAAGGGCGAATACGGCGAGCGGCGCATAAAGGCGGCAGCCAGGCTGCATGCCGGTAAATAGGAAAAGCACATTTTCGGCTATCGCCGCAAGCACGGCGACAGAAGCGGCGCTGTCGGAATTTGCCCGGAACCGGAACAGGCCGCTGAGGCCGTTCCACACTGCAGGTGCGCAGAAAGCGGCAGACAGTACAAGAAATATAAGTTCCGAAACAAGGCACATTTTCGCAGTAAACAAGCTATGTAATTCCGGCGTAAGCAGCGCCGGATGTTCCCACGCAACGCTGAAGGCAGCTAAGATAAGGGTGAAGATGCCTGTTACTATAAAGCGCAGAGTCATTTTCCTTACGTTAGAAGCGATGTCGTTTGCAATTGACGGCGCATCTTCAGGCTTGTTGTAGTCGTCTATTTCTTCTTCGGGCGGTTTCTCCTTTTCCTCAGGCTTAGGGCTTTCGGCTTCGTCTGCGTCTTCATCCATGCCTATGAAGCGGAAATGCATTTTTGCCTCAGGCGCTTCTCCTTTTTTCTCTTCCTGTACGGGAAGTTCAATAGGCGGTGCAGGTTCCACAGGCCCTTTTTCGGGTTCTTTTTTCTCTGGCTCCATGCGCTTATTTTCTTTCAGATCTTGGACTGCAGGAAATGGTATGGGCTCAGGCGCATGGACAGGCTGAAGTTTGTATCCTATTGCTTCTTTCGCAAGGGCTTCCGGCAGAGTGTCAAGCTCAATAACATGGACGGGCACCTTATCGGCGCGGTAATGCGGAACACTGTGTTCGCCGGGCTCACGCTCTGCGGGCGGGGCAGGAGTTTCGTCTTTTGCACGCGGCGGCTTTTCAGGCTCTTTGACAGCATTCGGCGTTCCATTGGCAGGTGTTTCTTCTGTTGCGGCTTTTTGCATTTTTGGAGGCGAAGCGCAAAAAGCTTCAGGCTTTTCAGCATTTTCGGTTTGCTGCGGCGTTTCCTGCGCATTTACTGTTTCTGCGGCAGGTTTGGCTTCCTCTGTGCCATCTGGCTTTTCGTTTTTATCCTCTAAATCTTCTGAGTTTAGCTGCGGAACGGTAGAAGGCTTAGGGCTTTCCTCCGGCTCTTCAAAAGGAGAAGGCTCCTTTATAGGCGGACGTATATCGGGTTCCGTTTTTGGCCCAGGGCTGACTGAAGGATGAACGGGAGGCTCGGTTAAAGGCTGTGGTGGCTGTTGAGGTGCCCTGTGCACATCTTTCAGAATTTCGGCTTTTTCTGCGAGCATTTCTTCAGCATTCAAGCCAGCTTTTCGGAAAATCCTTTCAAGGTGCCCTTTCCGTTTTTCAGACATGGGTTCATTTTCCAAAGCAGCTTCCGGAACATTTTCAGGCTGGGCTTCTGTTTTAGCTGATGTGCCCTCAGCAGATGCTTCAGGTTTTTTATCTGGTCTGACGTCTGCATTATCTTCTTTTACAGCAGTTTCAGGCGGATTTTCCTGCCGGCCTTCGGCAGGCTTCTCTTCTTCAGGCGCCTTGGCTGTTTTTTCTGTGCCCTGCATTGCCTGAGGTTCACTTTCAGCCTGCTGCTTTTCTCCAGCAGATTCCGCCTTAGCCTCCTGTTCCCTGAGCAGTTTCTCTTCTGCATTTTTTATTTCGTCAGGGTCAAGTCGGATTGTCTCTTCATATTCGCGCCTGTACTCTTCCAGCGGCTTCAGCTGCAGGCCATAGTAAATATCGTCTTCGGGGACGGTATCCTCATCTTCGCCCTTATGCCGCCAATGGAAAAAAGGATGCTTTTTCTTTTTGCGTGGTTTCCCGCTGGGCGAAGAAGGATCCATGCCGCCGCTTTCCATGTTAAGGGCCTGATGTGCACTGCTGACGATTTCGTCGGCGGTAAGGGGGACAGTGTGGCTTTCATTTTCGCTGCCGCTTTTTTCCGCAGCCGGTTTGCTTTCGCTCTCCGACATGCCTCTGGCTTCGGCTGAAGCTTTGCTGGAGGAATCATCATTGCGCGGAACGCTTTTTTCATCTTTCATTATGATCCGCTCCCATAAATTACTTTGCCCGAATGCCTTTTCGCTGCCGGACGACTTCGTAGCATATAATTCCGCAGGCTACAGAAGCATTCAGTGAATTTATTTTGCCCAGCATTGGCAGAGATATTATAAAATCCGATTTTTCCTTCAGCAGGTGGCTGACGCCGAAACCTTCAGAACCGATGATAATTGCCGTGGGGCCTTTGAAATCCGTTTCACACCAGTTTTTGCCTTCAAGGTCTGCCGCATATATCCAGACGCCGCGCTTTTTAAGCTCATCCAATGTTGAGGCGAGGTTGGTTGCACGCACAACAGGTATATACTCTACTGCGCCGGCGCTTGCCTTGCCTACGGTCCATGTAAGGCCAACGCTGCGGCGTTTCGGGATAATCACACCGTGCGCGCCGGTGCATTCGGCCACGCGGAGCACCGCGCCAAGGTTGTGTGGGTCTTCGAGGCCGTCGGCGATTATCAAGAAAGGCGGTTCTTTCCGCTCGGCGGCAAGTGCGAACACATCGTCGAGCGAAGAATACTCCTTAGCAGCTGCAACAGCCACTATTCCCTGATGGACTGAGCCGGCGCACATGTGGTCGAGCTTGCGCGAGTCGGCTTCCTTTATGGCAATACCCGCTTTTCTGGCTTTTGCGGCAATGAGGCCGAGGCTGCCGGAGCGGTCGCCGCGTGCAATATAAATGCTGTCTATGGCTCTTCCGCTTTTAAGCGCCTCAGAAATGGCATTCCTACCTGCGATAATTCCATCTGGCATGTCTTTTTCTTTCTTATCCATCTATTAAAAACTCCTCAAAATTTCTTATTTTTTAATTTTATATACATTATATCACAAAATAACTTCTTTCCATATTGCAAACAGCGGAAATTTTCAACACCTTCGTTCGGCGGCAAAATGGTTTTAAACGCGCATTTAATTCCCACACTGATATTAAAACAGCAGATTTTCAGTATTTTATGGCTTTTTGGGACATTTATACGAATGGTAATTTCACAGCGGGCATAAAGCTGTTGATAACTTGGAAATAGCTGTTGAAAACCCTGTTGAAAATGTTGATAAGTCCAGAGTACAGCCCCTGCGAATTGTTAATAACAAAAAGTTGATACATAAAAATCCTGCCGGCAGGCTGGACGGGTTTCGATTACGTTCTGTATTTGTCAAGAGTTGTAGAGAAAAAATTTTTATGATAGGATAAATTAAGACATAAAACATGCGGAAAGGAACAAAAATGCATACTTTGATGGAAAACCTTGCCCAGACCCTTGACTGCGGCCAGTGCTTCCGTTGGGACCGCCTTCAGGACGGCACATGGGAAGGCGTCGCATACGGGAAATATCTGCATATAACGGAAGAAAACTTTTCCGGTGTGCTGCGCGACCCGTTCTGGGCAGATTACTTCGACATGGGCACTGATTACGCTGGCATACGTGCTGGCCTGTGTGCAAAAGATAGCACACTTGCGGAAGCGGCGCACTATGCGCCTGAAATACATATTCTGCGGCAGGAGCCATGGGAAGCACTGTGCTCGTTTATCCTTTCACAATGCAACAATATTAAGCGTATTAAGGGCATGGCCGCCCGCCTCTGCCGGGCTTATGGCAGGAATATCGGAAACGGCAGGTTCGCGTTTCCGGAGGCTGAAACGCTGGCTTTAGCAGATGAAGGTGATTTGCGCGCTCTTGGGTTCGGTTTTAGGGCGCCATATGTTATAAGCGCGGCGAAAAGTGTTGCACAGGGCCGCATTGATTTTAAGGTGCTGAAAGTCATGCCGCTTAAAGAAGCGCGCGATGTCCTTACAGGCCTAAGCGGTGTTGGGCCGAAAGTGGCTGACTGCACGCTGCTATATGGCCTTCATAGGATGGATGCGTTCCCTATGGATGTGTGGATGAAGCGCGCGATGAAAGTCCTGTTCCCCGGGAAAGACCCGTCATGGTTTGGGCCGTATGCGGGCGTTGCGCAGCAGTACATTTTTCATTACAGCCGTCATCATCCGGAGCTCTTTCAGTGCGCCTAACAAAATAAAGATAATCAGATTATTAACAATCTTGCTTTTATTTTTACCCAAAAAGAGGTATAATGAACTCGTAAAATGAATTTTTTGAGAAATATAGAACAGGAGTGACAGCCAATGTCTTTGGTCAATACTAAAGAAATGTTCAAAAAAGCCTATGACGGCGGATATGCAGTCGGAGCGTTTAACATCAATAACATGGAAATCGTCCAGGGCATTACGGAAGCTGCTGCGGAGCTGAAGGCGCCGGTTATACTTCAGGCTTCGGCAGGGGCACGCAAATATGCGAACCCGCCGTACCTTATCCATCTGGTAGAAGCAGCAAACGACGAGCATCCGGATATCCCTATAGTGCTGCACCTCGACCACGGCCCGTCTTATGAAGTCTGCAAAGAATGCGTAGACGACGGCTTTACATCCGTAATGTTCGACGGCTCCTCAAAGCCTTATGAAGAGAATATCGCAGAGACACGCAAGGTCGTTGAATATGCACACAGCCATTCCCCGTATGTGACCGTAGAAGCTGAGCTTGGCCGCCTTGCAGGAATTGAGGACGCTGTCAACGTAAATGCTGACAGAGCTCAGTTTACAGATCCTGACCAGGTTCAGGACTTCGTAAAACGCACAGGCGTCGATTCTCTCGCCATTGCCATCGGCACAAGCCACGGTGCATATAAATTCAAGCCGGGCCAGAAGCCTCAGCTCCGTTTCGATATCCTGAAAGAGGTTTCTGACCGCCTGCCGGGATTCCCAATAGTGCTGCACGGTGCTTCATCGGTGCCGCAGGAATTCGTTAAGATGGTAAACCAGTATGGTGGCAAGATGCCGGACGCAATTGGCATACCGGAAGAAATGCTGCGCAAGGCTGCCACAATGGCTGTCTGCAAAATCAACATTGACTCCGATCTCCGCCTTGCAATGACGGCAAGTGTGCGCAAGCATTTTGCTGAGCACCCTGACCATTTTGACCCGCGCCAGTACCTTGGCGATGGCCGCGATGCCATTAAGGCTTTGGTTGAGCACAAGATAAAAGACGTTCTTGGTTGCGTTGGGAAAGCCTGATTTATTTTATAACAGTATAAATTAGCTTGCGGCGGATAATATCCTCCGCAAGTTTGTTTAAGAACCCATTCAACGCATTAAGCGGAGAATGGGTTCTTTTTAGCCTTTTAACTGATCACTGAATCGGAAAGGGAGCAAAGGTATGCAAGCCAAAAATGCAGGCTGAAGCGGTAAAACAAACTCAGTGCAAAATAGGCTCACCGGAAATAAATCCGATGGGCCCTCAGCAGAATCAACTAAATCCCATTGCTGTTAAATAGCAAAAGGCAGGTACTGAACCAATTGTCCAGTGCCTGCTATATTATTTTATTTCCTGAATCTCCTTAGATGCCATTACCTTTTCTTGCCATGGACAAATAAACGTTGCTGTAGCATGTGGCGGGCTCCAAAGATCCCATATTGTATCCAAAGTAAAGCTCCGGATATTTTTTGATTAAAGTTTAAAGCCTGTCAAACCGCAGCTTTTTTGCGGGACAAAACGACACCAATACCCGCTAAAGAAGCACATGCAATTGCTGCTGCGGGTATAGCCTCATTAGTGCTGTCACCTGTTTTTGGTGTCACATCTTTGTCGGAAGGTGAACCATGATTTTTATCTATAGGTTCCACCTTAGGCTTTGAAGAGACATTGGGTGTAAGCTTAGATGAGGCAATTACCTGTGTTGATGAAGCAGTTTTAGGCTGTGAGGGAACCGACTGTGAGGAAACCGACTGCGAGGAAACCGACTGCGAGGAAACCGACTGCGAGGAAACTGACTGCGAGGAAACTGACTGCGAGGAAACTGACTGCGAGGAAACCGACTGCGAGGAAACTGACTGCGAGGAAACCGACTGCGAGGAAACCGACTTTGAAGACGCTGACGTTGAACTGCATGAATTCCAACACCACCATGGCCAACACTTAGGTTGCCCACAATCACAACCAGGTAAAAATACTACAGCTGCAGCATTGCCGCTGCCTTTGGAACATGCCAGTGCGGGCACAGATGCCATTGGAGCCATTGAGGCTAACATGGCAACTGCAATTATGCCCGACGCCAACTTCTTGAATCCATTTGATCCTTTCATTGTAAATCCCCTTTCGAAACAGAAAGATTATTTTAAAAAGCCACTTGACTGTAGGGTCACGCGACTCTTTTTGCCACAATCACGAGCCGCCCGTCTTCCACATATCTATAGCATGTGGAGAGTGTAAGTAGCTGGTCGCCAAACGTTGCGGATTCATTAATACTGTACTCCGACATTTTTTTGACGTTGCCCACGTATGTGTTGAAATCTGATTCTGTTTCTATATCTGGGTATTTATAATATTTGAAAACATTATCGCCTTTTCTGTAAACTTGGGAACGGAAAACTGAAATGATTTTATAATTGCTTATTCCATAGAGAGTATCAAAATGAATCATGGGGTGTTCACGGTAATAATCTTCATGCAGGTAGTCGATGATATCGGCAAATTCTGTTCCGTCCTTCATGTTGTGGCCGTAAACGAGATAATTCTTGCTCTTTTTAAGATCCGACTTTGCGTCCAAAAATGGAAGCCCACGTGTTTCCGACTGCTTGTTGAAATTCCGGTGCAGATAATATTCAGGATCCTGCGGTGTTTGCATAACAGGATAATTGACCGAGGTGCCGTCGATTTTTACCCATGCAACCGCATCTCCGTTTTTTTGCCTCAGTTTTTGAAACTGAGGTATGATTGTGTTTCCATTATTTCCTGCAGAAAGATTATTGGCCGAAAATGCCCACGAGCGGAGTGAATCCATCTGGCTTTTGCTCGCCGCAACGCCTGCATGGTATGCTATCAACCAGCAGATGCAGCCGAGTAAAACTGCAAGGAGAATTATTAGGATAGTTTTTTTCGTTCGGCTCATACCGTTGCTTTTTGCTTTTACTTTTAAATGACTCATGTATCAATTCACCTGGTATATATTATTTTTAAGTTCTGGAACAATATATCACGCAAATTTTGTAATGTCAAGAGAGAATATATAACATTTAGTTTTATTTAAGAAAGTTTATATGCAATAATTAATTACAAAATGTAAACTTGATAAGTTTAGTTAAGCTAAAAATATGCTATTTTGTCCCATAAAATCTGAATTTGTCGAATCTTGATGATGATGTTAAGTGAACAAGAGCTAATGCAGAAAAATGATAAAATTGCAGATTATAATTATTTTATTAAATGTTAAAAACTGTAATTTTGCATTAAATAATTCCTAATTATCATTTATAAGCTACAAAAAATATAGTGCAATGCAAATAACGTGCATGGGCAGAATCAATTGTATGGAAAGCCGGCTGCTGTAAAGCTTTGAAAAAGCGCAAAACGCCCGCAGAGAAAATATTTTCCCTGCGGGCAAGATGTGCCAAGAGAAGTTGGCAATTTAGTGGCTCCGAAGCAATGGCTCAGGCTGCGTTTAACAGCGTGCCTCTGAATTTGCCTAAATGTGGCAAAATCCTCGCAGACGATAGAATCTTTCTGTCACCGGCGGGAATCGACATTTTTGTTCATATTATTACAATTTTGTTATTAATTTATTCACACATACGACAAGGAAACTTCAAAAGGGATTCATTGCCATGTCATAATTTAAGGATATTATAAAACTGTTGGTGAAATAAAATAAAGCACACAGTTTATAAAAGAAGAAAAGCACTTTCAGTTAAATGACCACAAGTCCCTCATGTGAGGATTTATATTTTCATAATTACTTCCTCTTTCTCCTGTAGAAACGCCGCCTTAAAGGCGGCGTTTCTGCTATTTGTATGCTTATCTTTTCAAAAGGCCGGGGTAGTCGAGAGTGGCGAAATAGTCTGCCGGCGTTTCAGCGCGGCGGATAAGTTTCACAGAGCCGTCGGTTTTTAGCAGAAGTTCGGCAGAGCGCAGCCTGCCGTTGTAGTTATAGCCCATAGAATGGCCATGGGCGCCGGCATCGTGGATTATGATAAAATCACCCATATCAATTTTTGGGAGCATACGGTCAATGGCAAATTTGTCATTGTTTTCACATAGGCCTCCAACAATGTCATACTTATGGTCGCACGGCCAGCCTTCCTTGCCACTGACAGTGATGTGATGGTAAGCGCCGTACATCGCAGGCCGCATTAAGTTAGCGGCGCAGGCGTCAAGGCCTATATATTCTTTATAAATGTGCTTTTCACGTATGGCTGTTGCAACAAGGCAGCCATAAGGCCCAAGCATGAAACGGCCCATTTCCGTAAAAATTGCTATGTTGCCCATGCCTTCAGGCACAAGTATCTCATTGTAAGCCTGCTGCACTTGACGGCCTATGGCGAGGATATCGGCAGGCTTCTGCTCGGGTTTGTAGGCGACGCCTATTCCGCCTGAAAGGTTGATAAAATCTATATGCGCACCTGTTTGGCGGTGAAGGCTGACGGCAAGGCTGAAAAGCTGTTTTGCGAGGGTTGGGTAGTACTCATTACCGGCTGTGTTGCTTGCAAGGAATGCGTGTATGCCAAAGTGCCTGGCACCGAGTTGCTGAAGGCGCCGGAATCCCTCGAAGAGCTGGCTGCGCGTAAAGCCGTATTTCGAGTCGCCGGGGTTATCCATAATCTCATTGCTTGCTTTGAACACTCCGCCGGGGTTATAGCGGCAGCAGATTGTTTCAGGTATTCCGCAGAGCCGGTTGAGAATATCTATATGAGTGAAATCGTCGAGGTTTATAATTGCGCCGAGCTTGTGCGCAAGGAGAAAATCAGCGTCGGGCGTCTCATTTGACGAGAACATAATGTCGTTTGTCTTGCCGCTGAAACCGACTGCGTCTGCAAGCATCAGCTCAGTGTATGAGGAGCAGTCAGTGCCGAAGCCTTCGCCTTTCATAATTTCAAGTATATATGGGTTAGGCGTAGCTTTCACGGCAAAATATTCACGGTAGCCGCGGTTCCATGCAAATGCCTGCTTTACACGTTCTGCGTTTTCGCGAATGCCATTTTCATCGTAAATATAAAATGGCGTAGGATATTTTTTTGTAATTTCCGTAAGCTGCTCTTTCGTAACAAATGGTCTTTTCACTGCAATCTTCCTTCTGTCATGTGTCGGGTACTATTATCGCTTTTATTAGCTGCCAGCTAAAAGTAAAACATTATAATAAATCACTATAACGGAGGAGGTGAGTTTTGTCAAGAAAACATTTATTTTTGTGGAAAGGTATGGTAAATATTTTTTTAAGGGATATAATAAAAGTGAACAAACTTTCCTTTAAGGACAGGGAAAAATTAGAAAGGAAGTAGGGCCATGGCTGTCATTACTCTTACGAAAGATAATTTCGATTCGGACGTCATTAAGTCAGATATGCCCGTGCTTGTGGATTTCTGGGCTTCATGGTGTGCCCCGTGCCGTATGGTTTCACCGATCGTGGATGAGATCGGCAATGAAAGCGACAGCCGGTATAGGGTCGGAAAAATAAACGTGGATGAGCAGCCTGAAATTGCTGGGCGCTACAATGTAACAGACATACCGACGCTTATGGTTTTTAAGAACGGCAAGCCGGCTAAGACTGCGGTGGGTGCGCAAAGCAAGCAGGAAATTCTTGAGATGCTCGACAGTTAAGAAAAGCATGCTGCGCTTTTTTAACCTGCCCCGCCTGCATTTATGCAGGCGGGGATTCTTTTGCGCTGCCGGATCTTTTTTCGGGAATGCGTTTGCTTTTTGCGCGCGTTATGGTAAGATTGAGAGCGGCAAACTTGAAAAGGGGCTGATAAGATGAAAGTGCTTGTAGACGCCGATGCCTGCCCTGTAAAGAAAATAATTGTGGAAGAAGCAAGGCGGCGCGGGATTCCCGTTACAATGCTGCTTGACACAAGCCATGAGCTGGCCGACGGCTACAGCACGGTGATAACAGTCGATAAGGGGCGCGACAGCGCTGATATCCGTCTTGTTAACCTGATTGAGCTTGGAGACATAGTTGTTACACAGGATTACGGTGTTGCGGCCATGTCGCTCGGCCGCGGTGCAAAAGCGCTAAATCAGAACGGCCTTATCTACAGTGACAAAAATATGGATTGCCTGCTTTTCGAGCGTGCCCTCGGTCAGAAGATACGCCGCTCGGGAGGAAAATTCGGGAAAAACCGCAGGAGGGAAAGATCTGATGACGAAGCTTTTATAAAAGCTTTCAGGATGCTTCTCGATGGCGGCCAAGAGAAATAAAGAGATCTTAGGAGGAAAAAGTATAAACCTTATGAAAAGTTATGATGTGATAGTTGTCGGCGCCGGCCCTGCCGGAATTTTTACGGCGCTGGAGCTTGACCGGCTCGCGCCGGATAAAAAAATTCTTATTGTGGATTCGGGCAGCGACATAGAGCACCGCTCATGCCCTGCACGCACAACGGGAACATGCTCGCACTGCGCCACGTGCAGTATTATGAACGGCTGGGCAGGTGCAGGCGCATTTTCCGATGGAAAACTCTCCCTTTCGGAGCAGGTCGGCGGTAATATAACAGACTATATGCCAAAGGAAAAAGCGCAGGAGCTTATCCACTATGTGGACAGCATTTACCTGCATTACGGAGCGCCTGACAAAGTCTATGGCAAAGATGACAAATTTGCCGAAAAAGTGGCCTATAAGGCGCGCCGTGAGAATATCCAGCTCATACCGTGCCCTGTGCGCCACATGGGGACGGAATATTCATATCAGGTGCTGAAGGCAATGTACCATTATCTGAGCTCGCGCCCGAACTTTGAGTTTAGGGAGCACACGACGGCTGAGTCGATACTGACGGAAAACGGCGTGGCCTGCGGGGTGAAGATGAAAAACCCGATAGGAAAAGAGGAAAGCATTCCGGCACAGTATGTTGTGCTTGCACCGGGGCGCGGAGGTGCCGAATGGCTGAGCCGCGCTGCGGAAGAACTTGGCCTCCCTGTTGCAAACAATGAGGTGGATATCGGCGTGCGCGTGGAGGTGCCAAATGCGGTGATGGACCCGCTGACAAAGCACCTTTATGAAGCAAAGCTCATTTATTACTCGGATACGTTCGAAAATAAAGTGCGCACTTTCTGCATGAACCCGGGCGGCATAGTGAGTGAGGAGCATTACGACACGCCAAACGGCGGCATCGCTGTAGTAAACGGCCACTCCTATGCGGAAGAAGAGCGCCGCACCGAAAATACAAATTTTGCGCTGCTTGTTTCAACAAAGTTCACACAGCCGTTCAACCAGCCTATAGAGTATGGGCGGTATATTGCACAGCTTGGCAATATGCTTACGGGCGGCGGCATTATGGTGCAGCGCCTCGGCGACCTCCTGCTCGGCCGGCGCACGGACGCGACGCGCCTTAAAAAATCTACGACTGTGCCGACGCTTAAAACGGCGGTGCCAGGCGACCTTTCGTTCGTGCTGCCGCACCGCCACCTGACGAGCATTGTAGAGTCGCTGCGCGCGTTTGACAAGCTCGCCCCAGGCCTGTATTCGAAAAATACGCTTCTTTACGGTGTAGAAGTCAAATTCTACTCTTCAAAAATAGGCGTTAAAAATAACTTCGAAACAGACGTTAAGAACCTGTATGCGATAGGCGACGGTGCAGGGATAACCCGCGGTCTTATGCAGGCTTCCACCACAGGGGTTGTTGTGGCGCGCGACATTGCAGCAAGGTAAAGCTGAAAACAACAAAAGCGCTGCCCCGTTTTAGCAGTGGGGCAGCGCTTTTGTGTATTTTACTGCGCATTCATGAAGCGTACGCTTTGCGGTAACGGCTGATGGCGCTGTCAAGCGCTTCGGCTATAAGCTTATGGCCGGCTTCGCTTGGGTGGATGCCATCCATACATATAAGCTTTTCGTAGTGCCACGTTTCCAGGAAAGGAGTGGTTATGTCCACAAACGGTGTATGCGTATCGTTTGCAAGGCGGCAGACAGCAAAATTGTACATTTCGTGCCAGCGGTAGATGCGGCCGGCGTCGCCGAGCCATTTAAGGATATTGTCTGCGTTAAGCCCGCGGGAAATCCATGAAAAATACCTGTTAGGCTCAACGGGTGGCAGCGACAATATGACAGGGCAGCTGCCGGCAGCCCTGATTTCCTGAACCATCTGTGTGTACTTCTGCACAAAGATGCCAATAGGTGTGTTAGGCTGGAAGTCCTTTTCCGGGTCGGCAGCCACCTGTGGCCAGTTGTAGTCGCAGTCATTCCCGCCGAACTCAAGAAGGACGTGGTCGTACTGGCTGAGCTCACTGCGGTGCTTCAGGAGTGCTTTCATACCCCTTGTGACAGTAGAGCCGAAGCGGCTGTAATTCTTCACGGTTATGCCGGAACTTTCCTGTATACGGTTTACAAAACTGTCTTTTAGCAGAACATATTTTTCCTCAGTGCTTTTGAGCACAACGCCTTTTGCGACTGAATCGCCAAAAATACAGACGGAATCTATCATTTTGGAATACCTCCATAAACTGCCTGCAATCCGTAATACTTTGTTATCTAATATTAAAAACTATATAGTATAATAAACGATATGTCAATGCCATGCGTCCGTTTTATGCGGACTTTATGTTCCGGCAGGGTCGTGCGTGCAGCTATTGTCTTTTTTAAAAAAATGCGTATAATTGTAAATAGTAATAGTTACAATTACTATTATTCTAAGCTTGGAGAGATAATATGCCTGAGCACTTTAATTATACCAGCTATTCATCTTTTATGGAATATCTGTGCTCATTCCGCGAAGAAAAATACGCGGAGTTCCAGCGGCGCATTATCCCGGGTGAAAAGATAATCGGCGTGCGTATGCAGCGCCTGCGACAGACTGCAAAGCAGATTGCGAAAGGCGACTGGAGGCGCTTCCTTGATGAAGCGCGTGAAGATACAATGGAAGAGGCGATGGTTGAGGGCCTTGTAACAGGCTATGCGGAGATGCCATATGAAGAGAGCCTCCGGCGCACAGCGGCTTTTGTGCCTAAAATCAGGAGCTGGGCCGTATGCGACAGTTGCACTTCGACATTAACCTTCCTTAAAAAAAACAAGGAGCGGTCTTTCAGGTTTATAGAACGGTATTTCTCGGCGGAGGGTGAATTTGCAGTAAGGTTTGCCGTTACCGCCTCGATGGACTTTTTTATTTCTGAAGGATATCTCGGCAGGCTGTTCAGCAACTATGATGGGATAAAGCATGACGGGTATTATGCTAAAATGGCAGTTGCGTGGGCCGTTTCCATGTGCTTTTTAAAGTTCCCGAAGCGCACGGTGGAATATCTGTACAGCAGTAGGCTCGATGATTGGACGTATAATAAGGCACTCCAGAAAATAATTGAGTCAAGATGCGTAAGCGATGAAACAAAGCAGTCGATACGCCTGATGAAGAGAAAGGTAAAAAGGTGATTGATTTATGGTAGACAACAGGAAATGCGCAATCATAGGATGTGGTTTTGTTGGCTCAAGCTCGGCGTTCAGCCTCATGCAGAGCGGCCTTTTTTCCGAAATCGTGCTGATAGATACAAACACGGCGCGTGCGGAAGGCGAGGCAATGGACTTAAGCCATGGCATACCATTCTCAAACCCGATGGAGATACACGCGGGCAGCTATGAAGATATTTCCGACTGCGGCATAGTGATAATCACAGCGGGCGCAAGCCAGAAACCGGGTGAAACAAGACTCGACCTCGCGGGCAAAAATATCGGCATTTTCCGCCAGATAATACCGGAAATCGTTAAGCACAACAGCGAATGCACACTCATGATAGTTGCAAATCCGGTGGATATCCTCACATATGCGGCGCTTAAGATTTCGGGGTTCCCGGCTAACCGTGTAATTGGCACAGGGACGGTGCTTGACACCGCCCGCCTGCGCTACCTGCTTAGCTGCCACCTGAAAGTGGACAGCCACAGCATCCATGCTTTCATTATCGGCGAGCACGGCGACAGCGAGCTTATAGTAGGGAGCAGCGCAAACATTTCCGGCGTTGGGATTTACGATTTCTGCCACCAGTGCGACTGCCACAAATGCCATGACTTTATGAAAAAACTTGGCGACGATGTGCGCAACAGCGCGTATGAGATTATTAAGAAAAAGGGTTCTACCTATTACGGCATTGCCATGTCGGTTCGCCGCATTGCGGAATGTATACTGCGCGATGAGCACTCTATAATCCCTGTTTCGAGCCTTATCGAGGGCCATTATGGCCTCCACAACATCTGCATAAGCGTGCCGACGGTAGTCGGAAGCGGTGGTGCAGAAAAAGTTGTGGATATTCAGTTGAACAGCGACGAGCAGCACAAACTTGAGTCTTCGGCGCAGTCACTGCGCAAAGTGCTCGACAATTTTCACATTTAATAAAAAATCTCATCACATATTTTGCCATGCCACGCTCTGGCATGGCATTTTTATGTATATGTAAAGGTAAAATCCGGACTTCTGAAGAAATGCAAAATATGTGGTTGACAAACTGGCTTATGCGGGAATATAATATACGTGTTAGTTAAGGCTAACTCATTAAATACGGCCGGGAGCCGAGAAGAAAAGAGGGGACGATATGGCAGAAAAAACGCTCGACACATTGCCAATCGGGGAAAAAGCAAAAATAACTCAGGTAAAGGGGGAGGGTGCGCTGAGACGCCATCTGCTTGACATGGGCCTTACTCCGCATATAGAAGTCATGGTGCGCAAAGTTGCGCCAATGGGCGACCCAATCGAGATTCAGCTGCGCGGCTATGAACTTACGCTGCGGCTTGATGATGCCAAAAATATAATAGTTGAGGGGTGACAGCAGATGATTTTTGCCTTAGCGGGGAACCAGAACTGCGGCAAGACAACTTTGTTTAACCAGATTACAGGTTCAAACCAGCATGTTGGCAATTTTCCCGGTGTCACCGTAGAGCGCAAAGACGGCGTTATACGGGGCCATAATTCCGCAACGGTAGTTGACCTGCCGGGGATTTACTCACTTTCGCCATACACAAGCGAAGAAATTGTCACCCGCGATTTTCTGCTAAAAGAGCATCCTGATGGGATAATAGACATTGTGGATGCCACAAATATTGAACGGAATCTCTATTTGAGTATGCAGCTTATCGAACTGGACATTCCAATGGTGATTGCGCTTAATATGATGGATGAAGTAAAGGCAAACGGCGGGACTGTGAAGGTAAAAGAACTTCAGGAGCAGCTCGGTGTGCCGGTTATCCCTATAAGCGCCAGCAAAAACGAAGGAATCGAGGATCTGATAGACGCCGCTATTGACACGGCGCGAAACCGGCGCCTGCCAAAAAGGCAGGATTTCTGCAGCGGTGCCGTACACAGGACGATTCACTCGATAGCGCATATGATTGAGGATCACGCCCAGCGGATACATGTGCCGCCGCGCTTTGTTGCAACAAAGCTTGTTGAAGGCGACAAACCCATGGAAAAGGCTTTGGCGCTTTCACAGAATGAGATTGAAATGATAGGGCACGATATCACGGAGATGGAGAATGAGCTCGGTACCGACCGTGAGGCAGCCCTTGCAGACATGCGCTACTCGTTCATTGAGAAGCTCTGTGCGGCAACGGTAGTGCGGATGGGTGAGTCTAAGGAGCATAAGCGCAGCGTGCGCATTGACAGGATACTTACGGGGAAATTCACCGCCATTCCGATTTTCATCGCCATTATGGTACTTATCTTCTGGCTGACTTTCGGCGTGATAGGCAAATTCCTGTGCAACCTTCTCTCAGATGGAATCGATGCACTTACGGCGGCTGTTGCCAGTGCCCTCACAGCTTACGGGATAAACCCCGTAGTAAAATCGCTCATAATCAACGGCGTTTTCATGGGGATAGGGAGTGTGCTCCAGTTCCTGCCGATTATTGTGGTGCTTTTTATTTTTCTGTCAATTCTGGAAGACAGCGGTTATATGGCGCGCATTGCGTTTGTGATGGATAAGCCCTTGCGGAAGATAGGGCTTTCGGGCAGAAGCTTTGTACCGATGCTTATCGGGTTCGGCTGTTCGGTGCCGGCGATTATGTCGTCGCGTACATTGTCAAGCGAGCGCGACCACAAGATGACTGTATTTTTGACACCGTTTATGAGCTGCAGCGCAAAGCTGCCGATTTATGCCGTATTTGCGGCGGCATTTTTTCCGCGCAATGCCCCGCTTGTAATGATTATTATTTACCTTTTCGGCATAATGATAGGCATTATAAGCGCATTGCTCATGAAGTCGACTATATTTTACGGCAATCCGGTTCCGTTTGTAATGGAGCTTCCGAATTACCGCATGCCGAGCGTGAAAACAGTGCTGCGCCTTGCATGGGACAAGGCAAAAGATTTTCTCGTGCGCGCATTTACAGTCATTTTTACGGCAACAATTATAATATGGTTCCTCCAGACGTTCGATGCGCGTTTCAATGTAGTTACATCAAGCCAGGACAGTATGCTTGCCGCGATAGGAACCTTCATAGCGCCGATTTTCGCCCCGCTTGGATTTGGGGACTGGCGCGCTTCTACGGCGCTGATAGCCGGTTTTACTGCAAAGGAAGCCGTCATAAGCACGTTGGCAGTGCTGACAGGCACAAACACGGGTGCACTTGGCGGCGCCCTCGCGAAAATCTTCTCACCGCTCACGGCTTTTTCATTCCTTATCTTTACATTGCTTTATACGCCGTGTGTTGCAGCAATCAATGCCGTGCGCAGTGAGCTTAACAGTGTAAGAAGCGCCGTTGGCGTTGTCCTTTACCAATGCGGCGTGGCGTGGATAGCAGCGTTTATTGTCTACCACATCGGCCTGCTTTTCGTTTGACTGGATTAATGAAATGATATAAAATAATGGGCCGCAGGGTGCGGCAGAACAGGAAGTACGGTTTGAAGCCTCTGGATTATATCATAATTGCTGCTGTAGCGGTTTTGCTGTTTTTCGCCATACGGCATTCAGTGAAGCACCGCAATGAAAACTGCAACGGTGAATGTTCGTCGTGCCCGTACAGCAGCGAGTGCAAACGCAGGAAAAATAATGGCGGCCAATAAAAGACATTTTCCGTGCACGGAAATTTTTTGCCTGCTTGTATGCCTAAAATTATTGCATAATAATTTATAAGATATTCATAATAATAAAACGCATTATCTCAAAGATTTATTGCTATAACCGAAAAGCGGTAGATGTGGCAGCCTTGAGAGACATAAAAGAAGCTGCCGCATATAATGAAATTATACAATCATGCGGAAAATACCGCTTCATACATGGAATGTTGGCTAACTTGGATTGCCCCGGGAAGGGGAAAACTGAAAAAAAGCGGAAATTCAAAATGCCGCACCGATTGACTTGCAGGGTGGCAAAAATTTGTGAATTAAATTTTTTTGAAGTTTTATGTATTGACTATTGCATTTTTGCAAAAAATGTGTATACTTAAAGCTAAGAACAAAGGTGTTCAGGGTTGCTTGGCAACCATGAGCACCTTTGTTATTTTTATGCATCAGCGCTGATAGAAACCACGGAAGGAAGGGCTGCTTTTATGAATGCTGCGGAAAACAAACGTGGCAGGAAATGCGGAAAAGAAAAATTGATTTCCATTTCCGCACTTTATGTACTTTCGGTTCTCATTGCGCTTGTGGGGGCTGCGTTCAGCATTGCAAGCTTTACAGAAGGAATTTATTTTCCAGTTTTGTCATGCCAGGTGCCGGGAGAAGTATTCGGTGTGGTGATACTTTACCTCGGCATAAGGTATTTCTTTTCTGTCCGGAAACTGAAGGCTGAGGTCTACAGGCCGGATTCGACCTTTTCCTGGGACAATTTCAGGAAAAACCATAAACATAAAGTCTGAACAGTGGAGGGATAGAAACTCATGAAAAAACATAAAAAGGGCCTTGCCGTCGTTGGAATCCTGCTTGTGCTGGCCGTGATGGCCGTAATTGTTTTCAATGATGTGCACACCCATAATGCTGCAGACCCGACGGGCGCGACATATGCAGCAGTAAAAGGCAGCGAGACGCTGAAAGGCGTGGCCTCGACGGCCAACAAAGCGTATTTAGGCGCAAACTATACATGGATTATGATTTGCGCATTTCTGGTATTCTTTTTCCAGTGCGGCTTTGCCATGGTTGAAACGGGGTTCTGCAGGGCGAAGAACGCGGCCCACACCATGACGATGAACTTCATGGTCTTTCTTGTTGGTGCTGTCGGCTATTTTCTTGTAGGCTTTGCACTGCAGATGGGCGGTTCAGGCGGTGCCGCAGGCCTTGGATCTGGTGGCGCGGCGCTGAACGGCATGCTGAGCATACCCGGTTTCGGCGGCATACTCGGGTATAAGGGCTTCTGCCTTAACGGTACGTATGATGCAGGCATTTATGCCCTTTTCTTCTTCCAGATGGTGTTCATGGATACGACCGTCACGATACCTACGGGTGCAATGGCGGAGCGCGTGAAATACTCAGCCGTCGTAATAACTTCGTTCTTTATTTCAATGTTCTTGTACCCATTTTTTGCCAACTGGGTATGGGGCGGCGGTTGGCTCTCGACTCTCGGTAAGAACTTTGGCCTTGGCCATGGCGTCGTTGACTTTGCAGGCTCTGCTGTTGTGCATTCTATGGGAGGTATGCTGGCGCTTGCCGGTGCACTCGTCATAGGGCCGAGAATCGGGAAGTTCAAAAAGGACGGGACGTCACGGGCGTTCCCCGGCCACGATATTCCAATGGCGATTATCGGGACCATAGTGTTGTTTTTCTGCTGGTTCGCATTCAATGCAGGTTCGACGCTGAATGCTTCAGATTTCAGGCTCTCCGTTGTTGCGACGAACACAATGATTTCCGGAGCAATTGCGGGCCTTGTTGCCATGTTTTACATGTGGGGCAAGTATGGCAAGCCGGATCCTTCGATGACGGCGAACGGTTGCCTTGCGGGCCTTGTTGCCATTACTGCACCGTGCGCTTTCGTTGATGGGGCTTCGGCATTCATCATTGGCTTTGTTGCAGGGTTGCTTGTCTGTGCTGCCGTTCCTTTTGTGGAAAACAAGCTGAAAATTGATGATCCGGTCGGGGCAATATCGGTGCACTGCGTGAATGGCATTTGGGGAGTTATTTCAGTTGGGCTGTTTGCAGACGGAAAATACGGCGACGGCCTTAACGGTGTGCCGGGAGGCGTTAGGGGCCTTTTCTACGGCGATGCCTCCCAGCTTGCAGCGCAGCTTATAGCTGTGGTGATGCTGTTTGTTTGGGGCTTCGGTGTATCTTACCTGTTTTTCCGCATACTCGACAAAACATGGGGATTGCGTGTAGATCCGGAGGTTGAGCTTGAAGGCCTTGACATACCTGAAATGGGCGTTCTTGCCTATCCTGACACACAGCTGATACGTTGCGAGCTTGACGAAGTTTCAAGTGATGACGCTGATATTAAGCAGCTTGAAAGATTCAAAAATTTCAAAATGCACCCTGATGCCGAAAAGGCAGAGAAACCGGTAAGCGCCGAGAAAGCTGTGCCGGTAGTTGTGGATGAATCCGCAAAATCAGCTCCTGCTGTACGCAATGCTGTTAAGCTTACGAAAGTTACTGTGCTGATGAAAGAAGGCAGGTTTGAGAAATTTAAGTCGGCAATGAATAATATTGGCATTACGGGAATGACTGTAACTCATGTGCTGGGATTCGGCGCCCAGAAAGGCCAGCCTGAATTCTACCGCGGAGTTTCTACGGAAGTCAACCTGCTGCCAAAGGTGCAGGTTGATATGGTAATTGCAAAAGTGCCCGTGATCGATGTTGTTGAGACAGCGAAAAAAGTCCTTTACACCGGCCATATCGGTGACGGCAAAATATTTGTGTATGATGTGGAAAATGCCGTTAAGATACGCACGGGCGAAGAAGGCTATGACGCGCTGCAGGGTGACTGACATACTGCAATAAAATTTATTTATTTCTGCACAGGCAACCAGAAAGCTATTTTTGATGGGCCTGCCGGCCGTCAAAAAATGCGCCTTGATTTTGGCTTTACGGGCCATCTCAAGGCGCACTTTTTATAAATTGAAGGCTTTAAATGCCCAATGTCATATAATTGCGAGGACTACGAAATTAAGAACAAACAGAAGGGTGATGACAAGAAGCATTGGATGTATTTCCTTAAACTTGCCCTTTACGGCTTTGATAATGCAGTAGAAGATAAATCCGGCGGCTATGCCGTATGAAATGCTGTAGCAAAGGGCCATGAAAATGCCTGCGCCAAATGCCGGGATCGCTTCTTCAAGGTCGGTCCAATTTACTTCCTTAAAGGAGCTTAGCATCATTATGCCTACGGCGATAAGTGCCGGAGCCGTTGCACAGCTTGGAACTGCGCTCACGAGCGGAGCGGCAAAAGCACTTAGCAGAAAGAGGATAGATGTAAACACACTGGTGAGGCCTGTGCGGCCGCCTGCCGCAATGCCTGCGCTTGATTCGACGAAAGTAGTGACGTTTGATGTACCTATAACGGAACCGATAGATGTTGCGCATGCGTCTGCAAACAGCGCACGGTCCATTTTAGTTGAGAAACCTTTGCCTTTTGAAAGCGCATTCTCATCAGAAATATCAAAGATGCCACTTTTGGAGCCTGTGCCGATAAGTGTGCCGACTGTGTCAAACATATCTGTCATGCTGAAAGCGAAGATAGTCATGAGCACTACAGGCAACTTGTCTGCACTTGAAAAAAGGCGCGGCATGCCCTGAGGGCCGAAGGCCGCGCAGAAAGTCATCGGGAGCTGCTGCACAGCCTGCGAAAGGCTGATGCTGGTTGCGCTGTTTATCTTCGTAACACCGCACGGTATGCCAAGGACCGTAATGGCGGCTATGCTGATAAGGATAGCACCCGGGACGTTTTTAACGAGAAGTACCAGCGTGAGTATGATGCCTACAATGGCAAGCAGAACGCCTGGCGTGTTGAGCTTTACAATTTCAGGGACAGCGGCGGAGCTTACGGTGATTGCCATTTTGCTGACGTCGGCTATTTTATTTGTGCCATTTGCCGGTATGTACTTTCCTGCGTCAACTGCAAACTGGAGCAGGCCGGCGTTTTTTATGCCGATATATGCGATAAAAATGCCAATGCCGCCGCCGATTGCGTACCGCAGGCTCTGCGGAATAGAGATGATGATGAGGCGGCGGAGCTTAGTGACTGTGATGATGATGTTGAAAACGCCGCAGATGAAAACCATTGCAAGTGTTTCCTGCCATGTAAACTTAAGTGCCATGCAAACGGTGTAGGTGAAAAATGCGTCCATGCCTAAACCAGGCGCCTGTGCGTAAGGGACGTTTGCAAATAGCCCCATGATGAGTGTGCCGGCGATAGCCGACAGGATCGTTGCAAGGAATACAGCGCCCCACGGCATGCCGGCTTGGGAGAGAACGGACGGATTGACCATGATGATGTATGCCATTGCGAAGAATGTCGTTGCACCAGCAACTGCCTCACGGCCAACAGTCGTGTGGTTGCCTTTCAGGTCAAAAAAATCACCCTTGGGATGAATGGGATGCATAGGTTTAATGTCTTCCATGAAATTCTGTCCTCCATTTCACTGATAAATAAAAATTACCCCGCAATTATGATGTAGGGTTTTTGATTGACAATATTAGTCTACATTTTTACAGTATGATGCACAATATCTTATTTACACAAATTTCAGGTTTTTGAAACAAATTATTCATACTTTTCGGCAGGAAACTCATATTTAATACATGATGTCAAAAAAATATGTCAAAATATAAAAAAATGGCCGGCTTCCATCTTTAAAATGAAAACCGGCCACATTAAATTATGCAGATATTAGTTCAAGCGCCCTTCGAGGCCATTAAGCTCGTCGCGAAGTTCATGCGGCAGCCTGTCGCCAAACTTCTTGAAGAGTTCTTCAATTTCGCCAGCCTCTTTCTTCCAGTCGTTTTTGTTGACTTTGAGGATGCCCTTAAGAGTATCCTCACTCATGTCGAGGCCGTCAAGGTTTATATCTTCTGGTTTCGGCAGATAGCCTATAGGTGTTTCAACAGCGTCTGCTGTGCCGTCGCAGCGCTTGAGTATCCATTCGAGCACGCGGAGGTTGTCACCGAATCCAGGCCAAATAAAGTTGCCGTTTTCATCGACACGGAACCAGTTGACGTTGAATATCTTCGGGGCTTTGCTGCCGAGCTTTTTGCCCATTTCAATCCAGTGTGCAAAGTAGTCGCCCATGTTGTAGCCGCAGAACGGGCGCATTGCCATTGGGTCGCGGCGAACAACACCAACGGCACCTGTGGCTGCCGCCGTTGTTTCGGAAGCCATGGTGGAGCCTACGAAAACACCATTGTTCCAGCTGCGTGACTGGTAAACGAGAGGTGTGAGGCGGGCGCGGCGGCCGCCGAAGATGATGGCGGAAATTGGCACGCCTTTGCCTGAATTGAATTCAGAGCTCAGGCACGGGCAGTTCTTTGAAGGTGCTGTAAAACGGCTGTTCGGGTGAGCGCCTTTTTCTTTTGACGTTGTGCCGTCCCACGGCTTGCCTGTCCAGTCCACGCCATTTTTCGGCGGATTGTGGTCAAGGCCTTCCCACCACACGGTCATATTGTCTTTGTTAAGTGCAACGTTTGTGAAAACTGTATCGGACTTTGTGGTTGCGAGGGCATTAGGGTTCGATTTTTCGTTTGTGCCTGGGGCTATGCCGAAGAAGCCGTTTTCAGGGTTGATGGCCCAAAGCCTACCATCAGGGCCAATGCGCATCCATGCTATGTCATCGCCGACAGTCCATGTCTTGTAGCCCTTCTTGCGGTAAACTTCCGGAGGTATAAGCATTGCAAGGTTTGTTTTGCCGCAGCCTGACGGGAACGCAGCCGCAACATATTTGATTTCGCCCTTTGGGTTTTGGATGCCGAGGATAAGCATGTGCTCAGCCATCCAGCCCTCGTTTTTGCCGAGGTAGGAAGCAATGCGCAGCGCAAAGCACTTTTTGCCGAGGATAACATTTCCGCCGTAAGCCGAGTTGACGGAAATTATTGTGTTGTCTTCAGGGAACTGGCAGATGTAGCGCTTTTCGGGGTCAACGTTGCACTTGCAGTGCAGGCCGCGAACCCAGTCATTGCTGTTGCCAAGTGTATCCCATATGTTTTGGCCAACACGTGTCATAATGCACATGTTGAGCACGACATAGATAGAGTCGGTGATTTCCACACCAATTTTTGCGAACGGTGAGGCTACAGGACCCATCGAATACGGAATTATATACATTGTGCGGCCCTGGTAACTGCCGCGGGCAATGTCATACAGCATTTTGTATGTTTTCTGGGGATCCATCCAGTGGTTGCTGGGGCCTGCGTCCTCTTCTTTGCGTGTGCAGATGAATGTGCGGCCTTCTACACGAGCAACGTCGTTAACTGCTGTGCGGTGCAGGTAGCAGCCCGGCATTTTCTCCTGATTTAATTTAATGAGTTCGCCACTTTTGCAAGCTTCGGCACGCAGTGTTTCAAGCTGCTGCTCAGAACCATCGATCCAGAGCACCTTGTCTGGACGAACGAGTTCTTTCATTTCCCCTACCCATTTAAGGACTGATTTGTTCTGTGTCATAATTTCTCCTTTCGGTCCGAGACCAGTTGAAATTTAGATTATATATTGTTAAGTATCCTGATACACTAACAAATATACATCATTCTTTTGTTGAATTCAATGATAAAAGCATGAAATCGTTAAACTTTTAGCAAATTTTTATACCGAGCTGAAAACTAATTTTTTTTCAGTGCTTAAAAAAGCTTCCATTATCCATATTATGAATATGATATAAAGCGGTTATGCAAAAAACGTAAAATACATTGATTTTTAATTGCCAGCACTCAGCCGGCGTCGACCGGAATTTCGGCGCAGGCATTAAGGTCAGGCCCTGCTGTGTGGCCTGCAAGAAATTCATAATACCCTTGTGCGCCCACCATAGCTCCATTGTCGCCACAGTAGCAGAGCTGCGGGCGGTAGAACTTCAGGCGGCGCCTGCGGCATTCACTCTCCATTGTGCGGCGCAGCAGGACATTAGCCGAAACGCCTCCGGCAATGGCGAGCTTTTTTGCACCGGTCGCTTCCGCCGCCGCAAAAAAGTTCCTTGTGAGGCAGTCGACAACAGCTTTGCGGTACGAGGCGGCAAGGTCGGGTATGTTTAACTCCTCACCGCGCTGCCTGGCGTTGTGGATAAGGTTTATGATGCTCGTTTTAAGGCCCGAAAAGCTGAAATCATACGGTGCGCCGTCTACAGATGGGCGCGGCAGACGGTAGGCTTTTTCATTGCCTTTTTCCGCAATTTTATCAAGCTCAACACCGCCGGGGTAGGGGATGCCCATAGCGCGCGCGGCCTTGTCGAAAGCCTCGCCGGCAGCGTCGTCGCGCGTGCGGCCGAGGACGCGCAGCTTTGTGTAGCCGTTTACTTCAACTATGTGTGTATGGCCCCCTGAAACAACAAGGCAGAGGAAAGGCGGTTCCAGATCGGGGAACGCAATGTAATTTGCCGCGATGTGTGAGCGCAGGTGGTGTACTGGCACAAGCGGCTTGCCGCTTGAAAGCGAGAGGCCTTTTGCAAAGTTTACGCCAACGAGCAAGGCGCCTATAAGGCCAGGCGCATAAGTCACAGCTATGGCATCTATGCCGGCAAGGCTTGTGCCGGCGGCGTCGAGCGCTTCCTGCACTACGCCGACTATGGCTTCGCAGTGGCGGCGCGAGGCGATTTCAGGCACCACGCCGCCGTACAGCTTGTGCTCGTCTACTTGTGATGCAACTATATTGGAAAGGACGGTGCGGCCGTTTTCGACGACTCCGGCGGCCGTTTCGTCGCAGGAACTTTCTATCCCAAGTATTTTCATTATGGCTTCCCCTTAAAAATTATAAATTTTGCTGTATGTGCTTTCCGGAGATATGCTATGGCACAGGCGTGCATCCTTTGCTGAAACGCAGAGTAAATATGAGGGCATCTTCCTGCGGGAGGCTATAGTAGCCGCGGCGCCTGCCCTCTTCCTGAAAGCCAAGGCTTTTGTAAAGGGCGATGGCAATGCTGTTTGAAGCCCTTACTTCAAGTGTTATAAAAGATGCGCTGCGGTGTTCAGCCTCACCAATCAGGTGGAGCACCAGCGCGCGCCCTATCCCCATTCGGCGGAACTGCGGAAATACAGCGATATTGTTTATATAGCATTCATCCATGACACAGCTCATGCCCGCATAGCCGGCAATAGTGCCGCAGAACTCGGCAACTGCGAAAAATGAAGTCTCTTTCCCGAGCTCGGCGGCAAGGGCGGCGCGGGACCACGGCACTGAAAAGCATATTTTTTCAAGCTCTGCAAGTGTGTTAAGATGATGCCCGGCCATAGGTACGATGCTGAGCCCGTCAGTCATTGGGCTGCACTTCTGTATTTTCCTTTTGCCTGCGTGCGAGTGCCACAATGCTTGCGCCGACGAGTATGAGGCAGAACAGCATCATGATTGAAAGCAGTTTGAGATTTACAAGATTCATGCTGAACAGGAACCCGCATACAACGACGGTTGAGCTAAATACGGTTATAATTGGCACGTAAAACTTAGCAGGGAAATAAAAGGCGAATATGACAGATAAGATATCTGCGGGATAGAAGTAACGTTCGTGCATATGCGGCAGGAAATACGGCACAAAAATCACAGAGAACAGGGCAAGCGCGGCTATAGAGCTGTCTGTAAGTTGAAAATTCAGCCTGCGTAACAGCAGGACTGCTGCGAGCGAAAGCAGTATGCCGCAAAGTGCAAAAACAGTGCCGGCAGTTTGGGACATCTGCTCTGGAAACCATGCCGCAAGGTTAGGGAGGTTCATGCATATATCGGTATATTCGTGTGCCTGCCGGAAGTAGACTGTCATAAGTTCACCAAAATTCCTCCCCATCAGTGCAGCGGGGAGTATTGAGACTACATAGACAACAGGAAACACAAGGATACTCCTCCATTGGATTTTATGCTTTAAGAGCATCAGCAAAATAAACGGCGCAAGGAAAACAGTCTGCAGCTTAAAGACGAACGCAATGGAAAAAGCCGTTATGGCTGCGTACTGCCTGTCTTCCATAATATAATACACGCAGGCGAGCAGTGCAGCCGTGTAGATAGAATCGCACTGCCCCCATACGGCGGAATTCAGAACAACGCTCGGCAGGAAAAGGACGATGGCATATGCGAGTTCGCCCTGAAACTTTTTGCCTTTGCGCTGCACTATGCGCATGGCAAAGCAGGCCATGATGATGTCACCGGCGAAAGACAGCATCTTTATAAGCACAATGTCCGGTGCAGGTATATATGTAAGCAGAGCCAACAGGTAAAAATACGGCGGCATATAGTCGCCTATGTTGCGGCCTATGGCAGCAAAGCCGCCGCATGCCTTAAGCTCCGTGAACCAGCCGTGAAGGAACTGATAGTAATCTGCCGATGCGTATGGGAAAAAATAGAAACGTACAAAAAATGCTGCCACAGTTACGGCAGCGATGAAAACAAGATGTGCCGCCAGTGCAGATGATTTACGCTCGCTCATAATTCTTGCCTCCACTGTATGATCTTTTTATGAACCGCCGGATTCAGGCGGTGCTGTTTTGTGCCGGTAGACCAGAAAATCAAATTCAATTTCCGTATCAAGGACTTTTGTCTGTTTCAAGCGCTCGCACCCTTCCTTAGGCGTTTTCCACCAGTAAGGCGTCATAGCGAACAGGTCCTGCATGGTTTTCTGATTTTCCGTGTGTATCCGGCCGCGCACGGGAACACGCTCGAGGAAGGTGAACCCGTCATATTCAGTTTCACGGTATTCGTTTTCATACGGGTGGTCATAGAGTATCTCTTTCAGCCCCAAAAGGTGGCGCACGCCCGGAACGGCGAGAATTATCACTCCGCCGGGCTTTGTGACACGCTGGAGCTCGTTTGGGACGATTGGCGCAAATATGTCGCTTACAATGTCGGCCGAAGCGCTGCGGACGGGTATGCCAAACATACTGCCGACGGCAAATGAAATGCTTTTGTATTTTTTGGCCGCGGCCTTTACTGCTGGCTTTGAGATGTCAAAACCGTAAATTTCGGTTTCGGGGCGTTCTGGCTTAACCGCTGCGGCAATTCTTCCGGTATAGTACCCTTCGCCGCATCCGGCATCGAGAATCACGGGACGTTTTTTAGGCAGATACTTGAGGATGAGCCTGTTAAGCGCATCGCTGAATATGCTGTAGCTGCCGCTTTCGAGGAAACGCCTGCGCGAAGCCACCATATATTTGTCGTCGCCAGGCATGCGGGAGTGCTTCCTGTTTGGCGGGAGCAGGTAAATGTAGCCTTCTTTTGCAATGTCATAGTTGTGGCCGTTTGTGCATATATATTCTTTTTCACATTTATGGAGCGGGACACCGCAGACGGGGCAGACGAAAATGCTCATGCTTTTGCCTCATACCAGTTTTTACCGATTTTAGCGTCGACTGTGAGCGGGACTGAAAGCGAAACGGCATTTTGCATCTCGTCTTTAAGCAGGGCGGCGGCCTTTTCAGCTTCGTCTTCCGGTGACTCGACTATAAGCTCGTCATGTACCTGAAGGATAAGGCGGGACTTCATATTCTCCTGTGCAAGGCGCTTTTCAACGCGTACCATGGCTATCTTGATGATGTCGGCAGCCGTTCCCTGTATAGGCATGTTGCGTGCGACGCGCTCACCGAAAGCACGCAGGTTGTGGTTGGAGCTTACAAGCTCAGGGAGGTAGCGCCTGCGCCCAAACATCGTTTCAACGTAGCCTTTTTCTTTTGCTTCCTCGACAACGCGCTTCATGTACGCGTCCACACCGGAAAAGTGGGTGAGGTAATCGGAAATATACTGCTTTGCTTCCCGCACTGAAACATGGATTTTCTGCGACAGCGAAAAGGCGCCTATGCCGTAGACTATGCCGAAGTTGACGGCTTTTGCACGGCTGCGCATGAGCGATGTTACCATTTGCTCAGGCATGTGGAAGACCTGTGCCGCCGTGCGGCGATGTATGTCGTCGTTGCTGCGGAAAGCCTGGATCATGTTTTCATCGTTTGCAATGTGCGCGAGGACGCGCAGCTCAATCTGCGAGTAGTCCGCATCAACGAGGGTGCAGCCCGGGCGGGCGACGAAAAAGCGCCGCATTTCACGCCCAAGGTCTGTGCGCACGGGGATATTTTGCAGGTTGGGTTCTGTGGAGCTTATGCGCCCCGTGCGTGTTTCGGTCTGATTAAAACTGGAATGTATGCGCCCATCAGGCGCTATTACTTTTAAGAGGCCGTCGCAGTATGTTGATTTAAGCTTTGTAAGGGTGCGGTAAACAAGCACTTTTTCAACGGCTGGGCTTTCATAGCGCAGCTTTTCCAGCGTGGCGGCGCTTGTCGACCAGCCGGTTTTTGTCTTTTTGCCGTGCGGCAGGCCGAGTTTATCAAACAGCGCTTCGCCGAGTTGCTTTGGCGAATTGATGTTGAATTCACAGCCTACGCTGTCATAAATCTGCTGCTGGATTTCACCAATTTTTAAATCGAGGGCTTTCCCAAATTCCCCTATGCCTTCGGCATTTACGGCAAAACCAATATTTTCCATACGTGCGAGCACACGGGCGAGCGGAAGCTCAATATCGTTGAGGAGGGAGGACTGGCCGTTTTCCGAAATTTTCTTTTCCAGGGCATCTGTCAGCGCAGGAAGCACAGCGGCGGCTTTTGCCTTTTCTGGAATGCTGTCCGGCGGCAGGGGGGCTCCGTATTCCTGTGCAAGCCGCATCGGGCCATAGCCGGAAGCAGATGGGTTCAGCAGATATCCGGCAAGCATTGTGTCGAATACCGGGCCGTTGATCGTCTTGCCATGTGTGTCAAGGGCAGCATAGAGCGGTTTTATGTTGTGCGTGTTTTTACGTATCGATTTATCGGAAAGTATTGCGTTTATAGTTTCGCCGTCATTTACGGGATACAGGCAGCCGCCTGAGTTTACAAGCATGGAAACGACAGTCCCGCCGCTGACTTCCGCTGTAAAATCAGCGCGCCCCGACGCTTCCAGCTTTTTAAGCAGCCCGGCGCTGTCGGTATTTTCGGCCACAGCAATGCTCTGGGTTTTGCCGCCCTCTGGTTCGGCCACCTTTTCAGGTGCGTTAAGCCCCCATTCCTCGATAAGCTTGAAAAATTCAAACTTTGCCATAAGGCGCGCGGCTCCAGCTGAGTCACGCTTTGATGGGATATAGTCATTTAAATTTGTGTCTATGGGCGCATCGGTGCGTATTGTGCCGAGTTTGCGGCTTAGATAGGCGCTTTCTTTTCCAGCTTCAAGCTTTTTGCGCATGCTGTCGCGAATTTCGAGCGAGCCGAGATGCCCGTAGATGTAGTCAATGCTGTGGTAGGCCTTTATAAGTTGGCCGGCACCTTTCGGGCCAATCCCCGCTACGCCGGGGATACAGTCGGAGGCGTCGCCCTGAATGGCCTTTATCTCTATCATTTCTTTTGGCGATACGCCATAGGATTTCATGATTTCCGCCTCGTCGTAAAGTGTGACCTGAGGCTGTCCCATTTTAGTTGAGGCAAGGCGGACTGTAACATGAGGGCTTACAAGCTGGAGGCTGTCGCGGTCGCCGGTAGCGAGCACGCATTCCCAGTTTCCATTTTCGCAGGCTGCCGCAAGCGTACCGAGTATGTCGTCAGCTTCAAAACCTTCGCATTCTACAATGCGGTAGCCGAACAGCGTGAGCAGCTCTTTAAGCGGTGCCATCTGCTGCGCAAGCTCAGGCGGCATACCTTTTCGGTTCGCTTTATAGCCCGCATATTCTTTATGGCGGAACGTAGGGGCGCGCATATCGAATGCAATGGCAACGGCATCAGGCTCTGACTCGGTGAGAAGCTTGTGAAAAATCCTCAGAAAACCGTAGATCCCGTTTGTGTAAGTGCCTTCTTTCGTAGTAAGAAGATGAATTCCATAAAACGCGCGGTTAATGATGCTGTTGCCGTCCAGTACCAGTAGTTTCATGGTCTGCCCCCATTCAGTATAATAAATTTATTATAGCACTTTCCCCGCAAAAAAATAAGTGGTATACTAAGTGGCGGCAGTAAATAGAATGGTATGCCTGCTGCCATTGGGGTACAATGGAAAATAATCATTTATATAAGTAGTAAAAAGAAAGGCAGAAGTCTGTTCTGAAGATTGGAAATATTACTTTAAAAGGATGTGCCATCCTTGCACCGATGGCAGGCGTGGGCGACAGGGCATTCCGTGAGATTTGCTCCAGCTTTGGGGCTGCTTACACGGTAAGTGAAATGGTGAGTGCAAAAGCGCTGGAGTTTGGCGATAAAAAAACGCGCGGGCTTATGGAGCTTGGAGATACCGCCAGGCCTGCAGCAATCCAGATTTTCGGCTATGAGCCGCCTGTTATGGCAGACGCCGCTGCAAAAGCGATGGCCTTTGCGCCCGACGCCATAGACATCAACATGGGCTGTCCGGCGCCGAAAATCACAGGCTCCGGTGCAGGAAGCGCACTCATGAAAAATCCGCAGCTCTGTGGTGAGATTGTTTCGGCAGTCGTAAGGGCAGTCAAAGTGCCGGTCACAGTAAAAATGCGTGCCGGCTGGAATGAAAATTCTGTAAATGCGCCGGAAGTAGCAGAAATTTGCGAGCGTGCCGGCGCTGCTGCCGTTGCAGTGCATGCGAGGACGCGCGCACAAATGTATGGCCCCGGCGCTGACTGGGGCATTATAAGGAAAGTGAAGCAGGCTGTAAATATACCCGTTATCGGCAATGGCGATGTGACAGACGGAAAGTCTGCAGCACTTATGCTTGAGGAAACAGGTTGTGATGCGGTGATGGTCGGGCGCGCCGCCCTCGGGAACCCATGGATATTCAGCGAAATAAACTCATATGTTGACGGCACTGGAAAGTTCGCCCAGCCGGATGTGCAAGGCCGCATGAAAGTAATGGTGCGCCACATAAGCCTTATGTGCCGTTACAAGGGCGAAAGCCGAGCCATGCGCGAGGCGCGCAAACATGTGGCATGGTACCTTAAAAGCCTGCGCGGCGCCGCCCAGTTCAGAAAGCGGGCAGGCTTTCTTGAAACACTGGCGCAGCTTGACGGGCTTGTAAAAGACGTTATAGCCGCACAGAGTGAAAGTAGTCCTCACACGTCATGATGTAGCATATTTTGTCAAGCTTTTCACCATTGTAGTTCGTGTAGGAACCTTTATTCCATACCGGAAACCGCATTTTTCAAGTACACGTTTTGAGCGTAAATTAAATGGAAAATGTGCTGCGGAAAGATAGCAAGGCTGATTTTATCAAATGCGAACCGAATGGCACCGAGCACGGCTTCAGGCATCAGCCCGCGCCCCCAGTAATTTTGCGAAAATATAAAGCCTAATTCCCGCCATTTTCCAAACCAGCAATGTGGAATGTGGTCGCTTTTAAGCCCAAGTGACCCAATCGCCTTGCAGCTTTTTTTGAGGACAATGGCGTATTCTTCACTGCTATTGACAAAACTTCTGAGGATTTTACGGCTTTCTTCCATCGTTTTGTGAGGCTTCCATCCGACATTTGGCTCGACGTTTGGATTTTTGCAGTATTCGTGAAAGTCTTCAAGGTCGTCTCCTGTCCAGAGGCGTATGATGAGCCGCTCTGTTTCAAAAGCTTCTGCCATATTTTCCTTTCAGGCTGTTACTGAGTGTAAAAATTTATCCTTCTTCTATTGTATCATAACCAAAAAAATTTGGGTGGAGATGCTTCTGTATGTGTGAAAAGGTGTTACCTGCATCTGTATTTTTTTAATTTTATATGATATGATATTTATATAAATTATGAAATATTTGAGAGGCATGTAAATATGAGTAAAAAGGCCATAAAATACATAGCGGCTTTGCTGGCGATTTTTTTCTGTACGGCGGCTTTTTCCATCTCAAGTTTTGCTCCACATATTGCTGTAATAAGCGCGAAGGGTGAAACAGATGGCGTTATACCAGGCAGCAAGCCCAGCAGCAAGTCAGTTAGCAGCGAGATAGTTAGCAGCAAGATAGTTAGCAGCAAGCCAGTTAGCAGCAGTTCGGATCCAACTGATCTATCTAAAGATCCTGAAGACACTAAAAAGCCTGAAACGTCATATTCTCCACGCAAGCATAGGAATACTGCATTACCTTCAAAGAGGCCTGCAACAACGGTGAGCTCCGAAAATCCGAAGTCGGCCGGCTCTGTTGATACGAAGCAGCAGCAGGTGAACAACGCCGCCAATGAGGCGGAGCAGGCGACAAATGACCCGGGTACGCTTTCTTCGCAGGACTGGTCGGCGCTGCTTAATTCTTCTGAAGTTTCGAGTGAAAGCTCAGATGTTTCATCTTCGCTGCCTCAGGTTGCGGCAGCGACCGACAACGGATTTCCCAATATGCTTATTATCGGGATTATACTTGTGGTGGCAGGCCTTGCCGGCATAGGTGTGTTCATTTATCTGCAGTTTATCAGAAAGCCGGGCAGGCTTGGCGGAAAGTCTGAAGGCGGCCCTGTGGCAGGCCAAGGAAATGATATGAACGACACGGCTGTCTTTACGGATATCAGTTCCTACAGCGATGGAAAGTGCCATAATGACATGGAAAAACTGCGTAATGAAAATGATGGTGGTGGAAATGCTGATATTGGTGCTACTGAAAAGGACGAGGGAAACAGCGGCAATAATAACAGCGCAGCACATCATATAAATGCTCAGCCACCAGCTCGCAAACCGCAGCCCCAGCCGCCAGCTCGCAAACCGCAGCCGAAACCGCAGCCGGAAGATAAAGCGTCGGAAAAGCGCAAAAGCAGATTAGAGGCTTCGGACGATACTGAGGAGACACAATACTTTGAAAAAGCACATGCAAAGCCTGTTGGCAGTGAAAAAAGCGATTTTGACTGGGAAAAATATTTTAAGGATAACCAATAATATATAAAATAAAAAAGGCTGCCGAAGCGTTGATTCAGCTTCGGTGCCTTCCTTTTGTTTTATATGGATTTGCGACTTACTTTTCCCCGTATAAGTTGAAACGAAACAGCTTGGACTCGTCTTCCGGATTTTCGCAGATGATGGAAGCGTCCGAAATCTTGCCGCCTTCAATAAGCTTCGTAAGGCCAACAAGCTGGCTGAGTTTACTCTTTAAATTCAGCTTGTCACCCTCATCTGTAATGAGAAAAACCCTGCCTTCGCATTTGTCGAGGACTTTAAGAAAAGACGGCACATCCACGTCATGCAGTGCGACCGGCGTCGATGCCATATAAACCCCTCCTTTAATTAATAATATCATTATGTATTGCACCGGAGATATATGCCTCCGGATTCTTCTTCATTATAACATACCCCATGGTATTATCCATTGTAGAAATCTACAAACTTTTTATCTTTTTTCAGAAAGTTCTCTTTATACTTACGGCGTAACGGCTATCGGCACGCTGCTTTCCGTCAGATGGCCGTCGCACAGGCGGACAATGCGGTCGGCGCCTTCAGCGATACGCTCATCGTGGGTAATGAGCACAACAGTCCTTCCCATTTTGCCGAGCGTATGGAGTATCTGCATGATTTCGTGGCCTGAAGACGAATCAAGATTGCCTGTAGGTTCATCGGCGAGAATAAGCGGGGGCGCGGCTGCAATGGCGCGGGCTATGGCGACCCGCTGCTGCTGGCCGCCGCTCATCTGCGAAGGGCGGTGGCTCATCCTGTTGCCAAGCCCTACGCGCCGCAGCGCATCTTCCGCAAGGCGGCAACGCTCGGCGTGCCCAACGCCGCGGTACATAAGCGGGAGCTCCACATTTTCGAGTGCACCTTCACTACCTATAAGGTTGAAATTTTGGAAGATGAATCCAATTTCTCTGTTCCGGATATGCGCGAGGCTTTTTTCACCGAGGGAAAAAACGTCGCGGCCGTCAAGGCAGTAGCTGCCGCTTGTAGGCGTGTCGAGGCAGCCTATTATATTCATCATTGTAGATTTTCCGGAGCCTGAGCGCCCGACAACTGCGAGAAATTCGCCTTTTTTCACATTAAGTGACACATTGTCGAGAGCTTTGACTTCGTTTTTGCCCATGTGGTAAACTTTATAGATGTTCTTAAGCTCAATCAGGTTTGGCATATTCCGAGCCATCCTTTTTAAAAAATCAATTAATTAACAGGCCGTCAGGCCTTACATTCGGAGGAGATTTGAATGCTTACAAAATACTGGCAGCAATTTAAAAGCGGCACAGACATACGCGGCTGTGCAAGCGAAGGTGTGCCGAATGAAAAAGTAAACCTTACGGACGATAATGTGCGCAGGATGGCCGAAGGCTTTGCGCTTTGGCTTGCGGCACATGAGAAGAAAGATGTTTCCGCACTGACTGTAGCCGTGGGCCATGACCCACGCATTTCTGCGGAGCGCCTGCGTGCGGATGTTGTGCAGGCTTTAAAAGTAGGCGGCGTGCATGTGCTTGACTGTGGGCTTTCATCAACGCCCGCCATGTTTATGGTGACGCAGGATATGCCGTGCGACGGTTCGGTCCAGATAACGGCAAGCCACCACCCGTTCAACCGCAACGGCCTCAAATTTTTTACGCGAGCCGGCGGACTCGACGGTCCTGACATCGAGGCGATACTCCAGCATGCGCAGGACGGGGACAGGCCTGCTACAAAAACCGGAAGCGCGGAGAAAATCAATTACATGGAAAAATACAGCGCGCGCCTGCGTGAAATAATTAAAAAAGGCGTCGGCGCAGAAGACTACGAACACCCGCTTAAAGGCTTCCACATTGTGGTGGATGCCGGAAACGGGGCGGGCGGTTTTTATGCAAAAGACGTGCTTGCGCCGCTTGGGGCTGATACTTCGGGTAGCCAGTTCCTTGAGCCTGACGGGCGTTTTCCAAACCATATCCCGAACCCTGAAAACGAAACGGCGATGAAATCTGTCTGCAGTGCCGTAGTAAAAGCCGGAGCCGATCTTGGTGTTATATTTGACACGGACGTCGACCGCGGGGGAGCGGTAGACGCGAAAGGCAACGAGATAAACCGCAACAGGCTCATTGCTGTCGCTTCGGCAATAGCGCTTCAAGACTGCCAGGGCGGGACTATAGTCACCGACTCTATAACTTCAACGGGACTTAAGGAATATATAGAAAATACGCTCGGCGGCCGTCACCACCGTTTCAAGCGCGGCTACCGCAACGTTATAAACGAGGCCGTGAGGCTTAACAGCGAAGGGATAGAGTGCCCGCTCGCAATAGAGACTTCAGGCCATGCGGCGATGAAAGAAAATTATTTTCTTGACGACGGCGCTTACCTCGACACAAAAATAATCATAGAAAGCGCAAAACTGCGCAGGCAGGGCAAAACTCTGGATGACCTGCTGAAGCCGCTTAAAGAGCCGGCTGAGGCAAAGGAACTGCGCTTCCCGATACTTGCCGAAGACTTCCGTACCTGTGGAAACAAGATAATTTCGGAGCTGACGGATTATGCCGGCAAACAGGCTGGCTGGACTGTTGCACCCGACAATTATGAGGGAATCCGCGTTTCGCTCGATGGATCCCACGGCAACGGCTGGTTTCTGCTGCGCCTGAGCGTGCATGACCCGATAATGCCGCTCAATGTGGAAAGCGACAGCAAAGGCGGGGTAGAAACTATTTTAAAAGAGCTTGCGCCGTTTTTTGGCAGATGCAGAAACAGGCTGGATCTTTCGCCGCTTTCCGCATAAAAACTTTGAGGCAGTTTAAAATTCAGATGTATCCTTATTGCGGGATACATCTTTTTTATGGCTGGGATTTAAGGTAGACAAGATGGGCAACGCCCGGTATGCTCTCGCCCTGCTGGGATGAAGTTGGGGACATGAGCGCGCCGGTGCCTATGAAAAGCACCTTGTGAAGCTGCCCCGTGCTCATCTGCTGGAGGATAGGCGAGCAGAGGATGGCGGCGCTGCAGCCGCAGCCTGAGCCGCCTGCGTGGACATCCTGCTTTTTGCGGTCATATATCATCTTGCCGCAGTCGTTGTGCACGGTATGGATATCCTTGCCGTCGCGCTTCATGATGTCATCAAGAAGTTGGCTACCGATATATCCGAGGTCGCCTGTAAGGATAAGGTCGTAGTCCTGCGGGTTTGTGCCTGTGTCGTTAAAAAAGTCTAAAAGCGTGTTTGCGGCGGCGGGCGCCATCGCTGCGCCCATGTTGCTTACGTCTTTAATGCCATAGTCTGTTATGCGCCCGAAGGTTGCCGCCTGCAGACCGACGGGCGCCGTCTTGTACTGGCTGCGCGAGCCGAGTATTACAGCGCCTGCCGCAGTTGCAGTCCACTGGGCCGTAGGGGTGCGCTGGCCGCCGTACTCAAGCGGATAGCGGAACTGGCGCTCTGCGGAGCAGAAGTGCGAAGATGTGACAGCGGCTGTGCGCACCGCCGCGCCCGACTCCACAAAAAGCGAGGCAATGCCGAGCGTTTGGGCCATGGTGGAGCATGCGCCGTACTGCCCGAGGAAAGGTATATTGAGGCTGCGAAGGCCGAAGGTGGAAGAGATGCACTGGTTGAGGAGGTCGCCTGCGAAGATAAAGTCAATGTCGCTGCTCTGGAAGTTGGCCTTTTTCAGCGCGAGGTGCACAGCTTCATTCTGGAGTTGGCTTTCTGCCTTCTCCCAGCTTTGCTGGCCGAGCGTTGTGTCATTATGGCACTGGTCGAAGGAATTTCCGTAAGGCCCTTCGCTTTCTTTTTTACCAACTACGGAGGCAAACCCGAGTACGGCGGGGTTCGTCTGGAACTGGATTGTGTATTTGCCGACTTTTGATGGCATAATCAAGCCTGCCTTTCACTCAAAAATCAATATAGATGGAAAATCCATAATATCAGCCCGTAAATTATGGAGGCTGCCGTGCCGTACACAAGGACAGGACCGGCTATTATGAACATCTTTGCACCTATGCCGAGTATAAAGCCTTCGCTTTTAAATTCCATGGCAGGCGCGACGACGGAGTTGGCAAATCCGGTTATAGGCACAAGCGTTCCGGCGCCGCCGTATTTTGCAAGGTTGTCGTAGACGCGCAGTGCCGTGAGCAGGGCGCTTAGGCCTATGAGCGTGATTGAGACAAAAGCTCCGGCGGTGTCGTCATCCATGCCCGCATACCTGTAAAGGCTTAAAAAGCATTGTCCGAGCACGCATATGCCGCCGCCGAAAACAAAGGCCATCAGGAAATCTCTGGCATATGTGGATGTGGGCGAAGCCTTTTTCACCATTGACTGGTACTCATTTTTTGTGACAGTCAAAATAGCCCTTCTTTCAAGCAGAATTTCCATATGTATTTTTGCCGGAAGGAAGGGAAATATTCGGCTGTACGCTTCGCGCTGATGGCGGCAGGCAAAAAAATCCCCGCCAAACCGGCGGGGATAAATTTTACGGCGCTTGCTCAAAAAAGCTTTATGTATCCTGCAGAATGGATTTAAGCGACTTGTTTTTCTCTATTATAACTGCAAGCGGAAGGCCGAGCGCACAGCAGACTACAAGCTCGCCAAGGCCGACAGAAGCGGCGTTTGTCCAGAAAAGTATCCAGTTGAAGTGATGCAGGGCAGCCATATCGAGCTTGCCGTTTGCAACAACGGTGATTTCAAGGCCTACCATCAGCGCGTTGACTATGACCGGCGGCAGCGGTGCGAGCACAGGAACGTCATGGAAGCGCACATTGCGCAGCAGGCGTGTCAGCACGGCTGCAAGGAATGTTGCCAGTGTGCCGAACACCATATCATAGACGCCGTAACCGCTTATTATGTTTGAGAGGAAGCAGCCGATTGTAAGGCCGGGAATGGCGGATGACGTAAACGCCGGCAGTATGGTCAGCGCTTCTGAGAAGCGGAACTGAACTGGGCCGTAGGCAAGGTTTACAATGGCGGCGAGATATGTGAGGGCCGCGTAGGCAGCGGCAATCACGGCACTTTTGGTGATGTAAAATATTGGGCTTGATTTCTGGTTCATTTTTAATTCCTCCGTAGTTTAGTTTAAGGTCAGGATGTTGCGACTGACCCAAAAGCTATTTTCCAATATGGCCCGCTTCGCCTTTAGGCGGGCCATGAGGAAGCTTCTGCTGCGCATGCCCGGCAGTGTTCTGCGGCTTTGCAGTCTCCTTCTCTATGGTGATGCGCGCGATGCGGCGCTCGTCCATTGCGTCCACCGTGAGCGTCAGATTTTTGAATTTTATATGGGGGTGCTCGTCTGGCTTTGGTATGTGGCCAAGCTGCTCCATCATAAAGCCGGCGATTGTGTCATACTCGCCGCTCGGAAGCTCAACGCCAGTAAGGTCCGAGATATCCTCAACAGGCGTTGTGCCGTCTACACTGTAGCGGTTGTCGCCTTCGCGGTGGATTTCATTGCCGTCTATGTCGTATTCGTCTTCCATGTTGCCGACAATGGATTCAAGAAGGTCTTCAATTGTGATTATGCCTGCTGTTCCGCCGTACTCGTCTACAACAACGGCAATCTGCAGTTTGTGGGCCGTCATCTCAGAAAACAGGTCGGCGCAGAGCTTGCTTTCCGGCACGAAATAGGCAAGCCGCATGATATCGGTAAGCTTTATATTCGGGCCAACAGGCGTGCCAACATATTTAAGGAGATCCTTCACATAAATAATCCCGAGCAGATTGTCGAGGTCATCGTGGTAAACAGGTATGCGCGAAAATCCGCGCCTGCGCGAAAGCTCCACAACGTCTTGAACAGAGGAGGTGTCTTCAACTGCCTCTACCTCTGTGCGGTGCGTCATTACTTCGCTTACGGTGCTGTCGTTGAAGTCGAAGATATTTGAAATCATATCTTTTGCTTCTTCGTCGATAACGCCTTTTTCTTCGCCGGCGTCAACCATCATCAGGATTTCTTCTTTTGTCACGGGCTTTTCTGTGTCCCTCGGGTCAATGCCAAGAAGGCGCAGGATTCCGTTTGTAGAGGCCGTCAGCAGCGAGACGAGCGGACGGAACACGGCCGCAATGCCGTTAAGCACTCCGGCGTAGCGCAGTGAAATCTGGTCGGCGCGATTCATTGCAATTTTTTTAGGCACAAGCTCACCGAACACAAGCGAAAAATAAGAGAGGATAAGCGTGATGAGAAGAGTTGAAATCCCATTTACCGTGGACTGCGAAAAAGGCAGGAACGAAAGTGCTGAAGAAAGCCTTCCGGCAAAGCTTTGCGAGGCAGCAGCTGATGACAGGAAGCCTGCCAGTGTTACACCGATCTGTATCGTCGAGAAAAACCGGCTTGAGTCAGACGTGAGTTTTAAAAGCCTGCGTGCCCTTTTGTCGCCGCTTTCGGCCATCTTTTCCACCTTAGTGTCTTTGGTGGTGACTACGGCTATTTCGCAGCCGGAAAAGAATGCGTTTATAAGCGTAAGTACGATGAGCAGGATGATTGCGCCCCAGACATTTCCGGAAGCCGGTTTTCCGGCAGCTGCAAGAGGTATGGCAGAGATAGCGGAACCGGCAGGTTCAGGAGGCATATTTTTCCCCTTTCAAGAGACAGAATTAAAACAATATTTTTAAATCCGGCAGGACCCTGCTGTTTAAAGATAAAGAAGCGTGCAGGCTTTGAGCCGGAGTGCTTTACGCAGCAAGTTAGCCTATAACAATTATTATTGTATGTTTTCTTCACTTTCCTGTCAAATTGCAAGCATGTTTCCGTGCATAAATAATAAAAGTTTTGCCTCTAAAACTACCCATGAGCGTTCATATATATTTTATGCCTTTTAACTTTACATACTCTACAAAAAATGATAATATCATATATGTGCTTAATATAATGTATACCTGTATAGTTCAATCAACCATAAGGAGGAAATATTGTCATGGATTCAAGAAAAATGAAGACCATGGATGGCAATAACGCCGCGGCATATGCTTCGTATGCATTTACCGACGTTTCGGCCATCTACCCTATCACACCATCATCTGTCATGGCCGATGAGACCGATAAAATGGCTGCAGCAAACAGGAAAAACCTTTTTGGGCGGCCGGTAAAGATCACAGAAATGCAGTCTGAAGGCGGCGCTTCAGGTGCAGTCCATGGCTCACTTGCAGCAGGTGCCCTGACAACCACATATACGGCTTCACAGGGCCTTCTGCTTATGATACCGAATATGTACAAGATTGCCGGCGAAATGCTCCCGGCCGTCATGCATGTTGCAGCGCGCTCCCTTTCCACACAGGCACTGTGCATTTTCGGCGACCATTCAGATGTTTATGCCTGCCGCCAGACAGGCTGGGCAATGCTGTGCTCAAACAGCCCACAGGAATGCATGGACCTCGGCGCAGTTGCCCACCTTGCGGCAATTAAGGGCAGCATGCCTGTAATGCACTTCTTCGATGGGTTCCGCACATCGCATGAAATCCAGAAGATCCATGTATGGGATGACAAGGACCTTGCAGATATGCTCGACTGGGAGGCAGTCGAAAAGTTCCGCCGCAATGCCATGAACCCGGAGCATCCGGTAACAAGGGGCACTTCGGAGAACGACGATTTGTTCTTCCAGGTCAATGAAGCGTGCAACTCACACTACAACGCCTTCCCGGAAGTCGTTGTTGAGTATATGAACAAAGTCAACAAGAAAATTGGTACTGATTATAAGCCGTTCAACTACTACGGCGCGCCGGACGCCACAGAAGTCATCATTGCGATGGGCTCTGTTTGCGAGTGCGCAGAAGAAGTTGTCGATTACCTGAACGCGCGCGGCAGGAAAGTAGGGCTTGTAAAAGTCCACCTCTACCGTCCGTTTGTTCCGAAGTACCTCACTGCTGTGCTTCCGAAGACAGTGAAAAAGATAAGCGTGCTTGACCGCACAAAGGAACGCGGGTCAATCGGCGAGCCGCTTTACCTTGATGTTATCGCGGCACTGAAAGACACTGAGTTCGGTTCTGTGCCTGTTTACGGCGGACGCTACGGCCTCGGCTCAAAAGACACCAACCCGGGCCAGATTATCGCAGTTTACCGCAACATGGAATCCTCAGCGCCGAAGAAGGGCTTCACCATCGGCATTGACGATGATGTTACGCACCTGTCCCTCGACGTCAAAGAGAATCCGGACACCACTTCGGAAGGGACACATTCCTGCAAGTTCTGGGGCCTTGGCGCAGACGGCACGGTCGGCGCGAACAAGAACTCCATCAAGATTATAGGCGACCACACAGACATGTATGCACAGGGCTATTTCGCATACGACTCGAAGAAGTCGGGCGGCCTTACAATTTCGCACCTGCGCTTTGGCAAGAAACCGATTAAGTCAACTTACTACATTACAAAGGCTGACTTTGTTGCATGCCATAAGCCTTCCTATGTGTACAGTTACGACATGGTCGAAGACCTTAAGCCGGGCGGCAGTTTCCTCCTCAACTGCGAATGGGACGAAAAAGAGCTCGACAAATACTTGCCGGCCAAGATGAAGAGATATATCGCCAACAACAACATTAATTTATACACCATTAACGGTGTAAAACTCGGCAAGGAAATCGGCCTTGGCAAGCGCATAAACACAATCCTTCAGTCCGCATTCTTCACGATTGCTAATATTATCCCGAAGGAGCAGGCTATCCAGTATATGAAAGACGCCGCAACGAAGTCTTACAGCAAAAAGGGCGAAAAGATAGTCAAGATGAACCACGATGCTATTGAGCGCGGCGCTAATGAATTCGTAAAGATAAATGTTCCGGAGTCATGGAAGAACGCTACGGACGACACAAAGGAGACGAAAGTCGACTGCGGCGACCCTAAGCTTACGGAATATGTAAACAATGTGCTTATCCCAGATAACCGCCACCATGGTGACGAGCTGCCTGTTTCCAAAGTGATGAAGATGGCTGACGGCACTGTTCCGTCCGGCTCAGCTGCCTATGAGAAGCGCGGTATTGCAATCGATGTCCCTGAGTGGAACCCGGACAACTGCATTGAGTGCAACCGCTGCTCTTACGTCTGCCCGCACGCTGTTATCCGCCCGGTAGTTATGAATGCTGATGAAGCGGCTAAAGCTCCTAAGGGCATGAAGACGAAAGACATGATGATGATGCCTGGCCTGAAGTTTGCGCTCACAGTTTCTACTATGGACTGCACAGGCTGCGGTTCCTGCGCAACTATATGCCCAGGCATGAAGGGCAACAAGGCCCTTACAATGAAGCCTATGCAGACACAGATGGAAAGCCAGAAAGGCTTTGACTACGGAAACACACTTCCGGAGAAATCAGAAGTTGAAGAAAAGTTCAAACCAAATACCGTGAAGGGCAGCCAGTTCCGCAAACCGCTGCTTGAGTTCTCAGGCGCGTGCGGCGGCTGCGGCGAGACTCCTTACGCAAAACTTGCCACACAGCTTTACGGCGACAGGATGTATATTGCAAACGCAACAGGGTGCTCGTCCATCTGGGGCGGCTCGGAACCTGCAACTCCTTACACCCGCAACGCAAAAGGCTTCGGCCCTGCATGGAACAACTCACTGTTCGAAGACAATGCCGAGTTTGGTTATGGCATGGCCCTTGCAAACGACGCTATCCGCGAACGCCTCTCTGACTACCTCAAAGAGATCCAGGCTTCTGCTGATGCCACTGCATCACTTAAGGCTGCATGCAAAGATTACTTCAATACTTTCAAGAGCAGCACTGAGAACCGCAAACCAACAGACAAGCTGATTGCGGAACTTGAAAAAGTTGAAAACGGCTCCGGCAGGGTTGCTGAGCTTGCAAAGAAGACACTTGCAGACAAGGATTACCTCGCAAAGAAGTCCATCTGGATATTCGGCGGCGACGGTTGGTCCTACGATATCGGGTTTGGCGGCCTTGATCATGTCCTCGCTTCAGGCGAAAATGTCAATGTCCTCATATTTGATACTGAAGTTTATTCCAACACAGGTGGACAGGCTTCAAAGGCTACCCCAATGGGCTCTGTGGCACAGTTTGCTGCAACAGGCAAGGCCACAAAGAAGAAGGATATGCCGGGTATGTTCATGACTTACGGCTATGTGTATGTTGCACATATTGCCATGGGTGCAGACTATAACCAGACAATTAAGGCAATCACAGAGGCTGAAAGCTATGACGGCCCGTCAATTATAATTGCTTATGCACCGTGCATTAACCAGGGCATTAAGACCGGCATGGGCACTGCACAGCTCGAAGAGAAGAAAGCTGTTGAAGCAGGCTACTGGAAAAACTTCCGCTATGACCCACGCCTTGCGGCGGAAGGCAAGAACCCGCTCCAGCTCGACAGCAAAGCCCCGACCGCTTCTTACCGTGACTTCATCATGGGTGAAGTGCGTTACAACTCGCTGACACGTTCATTCCCTGAGCGCGCAGAGCAACTCTTTACAAAGGCAGAGCAGGACGCAAAGGAAGATTACGCACACCTCGATAAGATGTCGAAGCTCTGATTTCCGCTTAGCATTTCAGAGTCGGCGGCGCCCAGCAGGATTTCCTGCTGGGCGCCGCATTTTCATGTAAACCATCTTTTCACAGGCACATTTATGGCAACCGCAGCGGCAGGGCGGCGTATTTGCCTTATGGAATGGATTTTAGAAGGAGTGAAACCTTTTTCTGCCATGCCTGTTGTAGCCGCTCCAGTTTTATGATATACTGTGATGAATTATGAAAGCGAAGATGATGCGCTGTGATAGCTGTGATTGATTACGGTGCCGGAAACCTGCAGAGCGTTGAAAAGGCTTTCCGGTTCATCGGTTGCGACGCGGAAGTGACGGCCGACGCGAAGGTTTTGCAGTCGGCTTCCGCGGCTGTGCTGCCGGGCGTGGGTGCTTTCGGCGACGCCATGCGCTCAATGGAAAAGTCCAGCCTCGTGCAGCCGCTGCTCGATTTTATAGCTTCCGGCAGGCCGTTTTTAGGCATATGCCTTGGCCTGCAGCTCCTTTTCGAGGGCAGCGAAGAGGCGCCGGGCGTGCGCGGCCTCGGCGTGCTTAAGGGAAAAATTCTGCGCATACCAAAATTGTCCGGCCTCAAAATACCGCATGTAGGCTGGAATTCGCTCGATATAAAAATAAACGGCGGCATCTTTTCAGGCCTTGAGGAGCATCCGTATGTTTATTTTGTCCATTCGTATTATTTAAAGGTGGAAGACAGGGGCATAGTGTCCTCAACTGCAAGCTACGGTATCACGATTGATGCCTCTGTGCAGCGCGGGAACATGTTCGCGGTCCAGTTCCATCCGGAAAAAAGCGGGCGCACAGGGCTTCGCATGCTGTGCAATTTTGCGGAGCTGGCACAGCGGGGGTGAGATGATATGTATGCAAAACGGATAATACCATGCCTTGACGTGAGCCGCGGCAGGGTTGTGAAAGGGGCGTCGTTTGTGCATCTGCGCGATGCCGGCGATCCGGTGCAGGCTGCCGTGGAATATGACAGGCAGGGTGCCGACGAGCTCGTTTTTCTCGATATAGGCGCTACGGCGGAGTTGCGCGGGATAATGGCGGATATGGTGCGCCGCGTTGCCGACCGCATATTTATCCCGTTTACGGCGGGTGGAGGCATACGCACCGTAGACGATTTCAGCTCATTGCTGCGCGCGGGGGCGGATAAGGTTTCCGTAAATTCCGCGGCGTTGCTGCGCCCGCAGCTCATCACCGAGGCAGCAGAAAAATTCGGGAGCCAGTGTGTTGTCTGCGCAATCGACGCTAAGCGCCGCGCAGGAGGCTGGACGGTCTACCGCAACGGCGGGCGCATAAACACAGGCCGCGACGCCGTAAAGTGGGCAAAAGAGGCGGAAGAGCGTGGCGCCGGTGAGATACTGCTTACAAGCATGGACTGCGACGGGCAGAAAAACGGTTACGACCTGGAGCTGACGGCTGCGGTGTCGGAAAACGTTTCGATTCCGGTGATTGCTTCCGGCGGCGCCGGAAAAATGGAGCATTTCCGCGACGCATTCGTAAAAGGCAAGGCGGACGCCGTACTCGCAGCATCGCTTTTCCATTTTGGGGAGGTAACGGTTCCGGAGCTTAAAAAGTACCTTGCATCGGAAGGAATTCCGGTAAGAATATAAGCAGCAGGCGGGCAAAAGCGTGCGGACGCTTTCGCCCGCATTATATTCTGAGGAATACACGTAGGAAGTGTTAATTTTAAAATAAATTGCCCAAGCGTAAATGTTAAAAACGTGTTGACACGATTATTTTAGTATGATATCATGTTAGCACACTAAAGCGAAGGAGGCGCGAATCGCATATGAAAAAAAACAGCCGTATAACGCCGGAAGGCACAAAGGACTACCTGTTTGAGGAGTGCCTGCTGCGCAGGAACATAGAGCGGAGGCTTTCAGGTATATTTGAGGCCCATGATTTCCGTGAAGTAGTTACGCCCGGCATGGAATTTTACGACGTGTATGACCCGGACTTTTCAGGCATACCGCCCGAGGCCATGTTTAAGATGACCGACAGGCAGGGAAGTCTTATTGTGATGAGGCCCGACAACACGCTTTCTGTTGCGCGCCTGACCGCAACGCGCCTGCAGAATGTCCCGCGGCCGGTGCGCCTTTACTACAGCCAGCCTGTTTACAGGAACAACCCAGGCCTTGCCGGGCGGCGCAACGAAAACCTTCAGATGGGCGTGGAACTGCTCGGCGCGGGCGGTGTGCGCGCCGACCTTGAGACGCTGGCGGCGGCGGTAGAGTCGCTTTCGGCGTGCGTCCCCGGATTCAGGCTTGAGATAGGCCATGCCGCATTTTTTAAGGCGCTTGCGGAAGGCATTGGGGTTTCCGGCGAAAAAAAAGAAGAAATCAGGAAAGCTGTGGGCTCCAAAAACAACACTGCGCTTTGCCGCCTGCTCGGCGGTGCTGGCGAATGCGCCGAAGTGCGGGCTATGCGGAAATTGCCGCAGCTTTTCGGCGGGGAGGAAGTCTTTGAAAAAGCTGCCGCGCTGTTTACCGGGAAGCTTAAAGATACACTCGGCTACCTGCAGGGCATTTACCACGCGCTTGACGGGTTTGGCCTCGGAGGCCGCCTTATCATTGACCTTGGCCTTGTGCAGCGCAATGATTACTATACGGGCATTATTTTCAGCGCCTATGCTGAAGGGTGCGGTGAAGCGGTACTGCGCGGCGGGCGCTACGACCACCTGCTGGAGCATTTCGGTGTGCCTATGCCTGCCGTTGGGTTCGGGATAGATGTTGACGCGGTAGCCGATATAAGGTTTAAAAACGGGGAAAGCCATTTGCCCACGCCGCCTGATGTGCTTGTGCACGGCGAGAGCGGCTGCGAAGTGAAAGCGCTTGAGCATGGAGCACGCCTTGCAAAACAGGGCATGCGGTGCGAAAACAGCGTTTTAGGTTCGGAAAAAGAGGCTTTACAATATGCGCGTGAAGCGGGGATAGGGAGAGTTGATATTGTGGGCAGCAGCATAAGGACGGTGCCCACCGGAGGGAAAACATGAGGCCGCTGCGCATTGCCCTTACCAAAGGCAGACTTGAAAAAAGCGCTGTAGGCCTGCTTGAGCGGACGGGCTTCGACTGCTCAGCTGTAAGGAACAAAGGGCGCAGGCTGATACTTCCGGCAGGCGGCGGAAAATTTGATATAGTGCTTGCAAAGGCAGCTGATGTTATTACATATGTTGAGCGCGGTGTATGCGACCTTGGCGTTGTAGGCGAAGATACGGTTATGGAAAAGGGCGGCAGCTTTTATGAAGTGCTCGACCTCGGCTTTGGGAAGTGCAGGTTTGCCCTTGCAGGGCCCAAAGGGTGCAATTTCTTTGACGGATATTCAGCGCGGACGGTGGCCTCAAAATACCCGCATGTGGCGTCTGAGTATTTTGCGGGGAAAGCAATGGATGTGCACATTATCAAGATAGAGGGCTCGGTTGAGCTTGCGCCGCTGCTCGGCCTTTCGGACGCTATAGTGGATATTGTGGAGACGGGCAACACACTACGTGAAAACGGGCTTGAAGTAATAGAGCCGATATGCAGCATATCGGCAAGGCTGATTGTCAATGCAGCCAGCATGAAACTGCGTAAGCAAGAGATCGAAGGGCTGACCGGAAAACTGGAACAGGCCGTGCGGCAAAACCGTGCGGACGAAGAAAGGGTTGGTGTAAAATGATAAAAATATGGAGCGGAAAAGACAGTGCCGATTTAATTGAGAAATTGAAAAAGCGCGGCAGGAAAGCATATCCGCAGGTGGAGTCAGCCGTGGCAGAAATCATTGCGCATGTGCAGGCGGACGGCGACAGGGCCGTCGCGAAATGCACTAAAAAGTTTGACGGCGCCGTTCCAGAACAGGTGGAGGTTTCGTGCGACGAGATGGAAAAAAGCGCGGGGGGCTGCACACCTGAATTCCGCCATGCGCTCAGGCGTGCAGCGGGAAATATCCGCAGGTTCCATGAGTGCCAGAAGCAGCAGAACTGGTTTAAGGCCGACAAAAACGGCGTAGTGATGGGCCAGCGCATACGCCCGCTTGCGCGCGTGGGTATATATGTGCCGGGCGGTACGGCAGCCTACCCTTCGTCTGTGCTTATGAACGCCATACCGGCTAAGATAGCGGGTGTGGGCGAAATAATCATGGCTACGCCTCCCAAAAAAGGTGGAAAGCCTAACCCGGGCATAATGGCAGCCGCGCTTGAGGCGGGAGTGGACCGTGTGTTTCAGGTAGGCGGCGCACAGGCCATTGCAGCCCTTGCTTTTGGTACGGAAATGATACCGTCTGTCGACAAAATCGTCGGGCCGGGCAATATTTACGTTGCAACGGCAAAAAAGCAGCTTTACGGCACAGTTGGCATAGACATGATTGCCGGCCCGAGTGAAATCCTGATTATTGCCGATAAGACGGCAAATCCAAAGTTTCTCGCTGCCGACCTGATGTCGCAGGCCGAGCACGACGCCCTCGCTTCTGCAGTGCTGCTGACTACGTCGCAGCGTATAGCGGAGGAAACAGTCGAAGAGCTGAACCTGCAGATTACGTCGCTTTCAAGGCGCAGCATAATTGAAAAATCGCTCAGCCAGTATGGAGCAGTGGCTGTGTGCAGAAATATGGAGGAAGCGGTCGGCTTCGCAAACGAACTTGCACCGGAGCATGTGGAAATTTGCGCTGCGAACCCTATGGAGTATGTGGAAAAAATCGACAATGCAGGCTCGGTATTTCTTGGCAACTACTCGCCGGAGCCTCTCGGCGATTATTTCGCCGGGCCAAACCATGTGCTGCCAACGGGAGGGACGGCGCGCTTCTCGTCGCCGCTTTCGGTCGACAGTTTCGTGAAGAAATCAAGCTTTCTCTATTACACAAAAGAGGCGCTTGCCGGTGCGCGTGACGACATAACCACGCTTGCAAATGCGGAGGGACTTACGGCCCACGCAAATTCGATATGTGTGAGGGATTGATATGGCGTACAGTGTAAATGCGAAAATAGCGGGCATGAAGCCGTACAGTCCCATAAGCGTAAAATACCGCATAAGGCTTGATGCAAACGAGTCATTCATTGCTCCGCCGCCGGAAATTGCAAAACGTATTTCTGAGGCTGCTGCCTCAGTGCAGTTTAACCGCTACCCTGACCCGTACGCAGGGGAGCTGTGCCATGCGTTTGCGGGCTATTATGGGATTCCGGATGAAAATGTTGTCGCGGGCAACGGTTCTGACGAACTTATATCACTTTTTGAATCGTCTTTTCTAATGAAAGGCGAGACACTCGTAACGCTTTCGCCGGATTTTTCAATGTACCGCTTCTATAGCGGCCTCAATGAGACAAACTGCTGTGAATTCAAAAAGAATAATGATTTTACGGTCGACGTCGGCAGGCTTATAGATACGGTAAATGAGAAAAAAGCCCGCATGGTGATTTTTTCAAATCCGTGCAACCCTACGTCACTCGGCCTAAAGCGTGAGGAGATCCGCCGCCTGCTGAAATCGGTGGATGCGCTTGTGGTGCTCGATGAGGCGTATATGGATTTTTGGGATCAGTCGCTTTTAAGTGAAGTGAATGACTACGATAACCTTGTGATTCTCCGTACGTGCTCGAAAGCAATGGGCCTTGCAGGCATACGCCTTGGCTTTGCAGTCACGGACTACAGGATTGCAGATTTGCTTAGGGCTGTTAAGTCGCCTTACAATGTAAATGCCGTCACGCAGAGAATTGGTGCCGCCGTACTGAGTGAAACAGACTGGCTGAAAAACTGCAGAAAAAACATAATAGCGTCTAAAAATTCACTTTACAACCTTCTGAAACCGCTTGAGCCCGAAGGCGTAAAGGCCATGGATGGCGTGACGAATTTTGTGACGGTGCGGCTGAAAAACGGCGTACAGATCTGGAATGAACTTTTGAAGCGGGGAATAGCCGTGCGCTGCTTTGGCGATTTCCTTCGCATTACAGCTGGCACGGACGAAGAAAACAGAGCCGTTGCGAAAGCACTGGCTGCTGCTGTGCAGGCGGACTGAAAGGAGAAAAGGAATGCGAACTTCCGTTCAGAAAAGAAAGACAAAAGAAACCGATATTTCCGTAAAGCTCTGCCTTGACGGCGGAGATATAAGCGTAAAGACAGGGATAGGCTTTTTTGACCATATGCTGACTTCATTTGCCGTGCACAGCGGCTTCGGGCTTGGAATCAAGGCCGACGGCGACCTCAATGTTGACTGCCACCACACGGTTGAGGACACAGGCATAGTCCTTGGCAGGGCGTTCGGTGAAACGCTCGGCGGTTTCTCAGGCATTGCGCGTTTCGGCAGCTTCTTTGCTCCAATGGACGAATCACTCGCGTTTGCTGCGGCCGACCTGTGCGGAAGGCCGTTCTTCGTTTTCCATGCAGATTTCAGCCAGGAGCGCATAGGCGGATATGACACATGCATGACCGAGGAATTTTTCCGAGCCTTTGCGTTTAACGCGGGAATAACACTGCATGCGCGCGTGGAGTACGGTTCAAACGCGCACCACGAGACCGAGGCGCTTTTTAAGGCTGTTGCCCATGCGCTGCGCATAGCTGTTTCGCCTGCCGGAAAAGGCGTGCTTTCGTCGAAAGGCACGCTTGAGGGAAAAGAGGCGTTTTCATGATTTTACTGCCGGCTGTAGACATTAAAGGCGGGAAATGCGTGCGCCTTTTGTGCGGCGACTATTCCACAGCGGAGAAGGTAGCTGATGACGCAGTAAAAACAGCTGAAGCGTTCAGAAAAGCCGGCGCCGGTTGGATACATATAGTAGACCTTGACGGTGCCAAAGCAGGGAAACCTGTGAACTCCAGCCTTATTTTTGAAATGATTAAAAAATCGGGGCTTAAGGCAGAAGTAGGCGGCGGTATACGCACGAGTGAGACGGTGGAATTTTACCTTAAAAACGGCGTCAGCCGCGTGGTGCTCGGTACGGCTGCGGTGAAAAATCCGCAGATTGTTTCGGAAGCTGTAAAAATGTACGGCAGAGAGCACATAGCCGTTGGGATAGACGCGAGGGACGGCTTTGCAGCAGAAAACGGCTGGACGGAAACATCGTCTGAAAGCTACCTCCGCCTTGCGGAAAAAATGAAACATGCCGGAACGGGATACATCGTTTTCACCGATATAGGCCGCGATGGGACGCTTGGAGGCCCTAATTTCCAGATGATTGGGAGCATCGCGGAAAAATCAGGCTGCAATATAATTGCGAGCGGCGGCATAAGCAGCATTGAAGATATAAAGAGGCTTATCAGCATGGATATTTACGGAGCAGTGTGCGGAAAGGCGATTTACAGCGGGGACGTTGACCTGAAATCAGCCATTGCGCTCTGCGGAGGGGGTGGCGGCAATGCCTGAAGAAAAGCAGGATGGAAAAATTGAGCGCTTTTTTAAAAAATCGGATCTTCTGCCGGCCATTGTGCAGGAATACGGCACGGGCAAAGTGCTGATGCTTGCATATATGAACCGTGAATCGATGGAAAAGACGCTTGAAACGGGCTACACATGGTTCTGGAGCCGTTCGCGGCAGGTACTTTGGAATAAAGGCGCAACGTCAGGGCACGTGCAGAAAGTCGTCCGCATTTACGGCGACTGCGACGATGATACGCTTCTTGTAATTGTGCGCCAGACAGGCGCGGCTTGCCACACAGGGCACCACAGCTGCTTCTTTAACGAGATATGGAGGGAGAAAGATGAGTGACGTATTGCAAAGCCTGTATGGTACTGTCACACGGCGCAAAAGCGAAAACCGCGAGGGTTCATATACATGCTACCTTTTTGAGCAGGGACTTGACAAAATACTGAAAAAGTGTGGCGAAGAATGCAGCGAAGTGATAATTGCCGCGAAAAACGGGAATAACCATGAAACGGTTATGGAGATTTCTGATTTGCTGTATCATCTTACAGTTTTGATGGTGCAGGAAGGCATTACGCCTGAAGCCGTTGAAGCAGAGCTTGAAAAACGCAGCCATAAAACAGGCAACCTGAAAAAATTCCATAAGGCTGACAGGAACACATAAAGCCGGCAATTTACTATATTAAATAGATGTGCGAATAACTATATTGCAATCAATATCTTGTCCATCCATAATTGCAAAACACAACATGTTGAAAAGACGGTTGAAACGGTTAAAACTTTTATGAGCTTCACAGGCTGTTACTTTGGAAGGTTGTCTTCCAGCATTTTGTCATTGTGGCACATATGGTTCCCGAAAAAACTAAGGCCATAAATCGAGAAGGGCACTTGTGATAAGATACGAAATCGGATAAAAAAGGTGAAAATATTTCTGCCTTTTTTATATTTACAAACAGGTGAAAATTGTCTAATCTATAACATAGTGGTTTGGTGATGAGGCTCACCATAAAATGCATTCAATGCTAACGGCTTCTACTTCGAGAAATCGAGGTAGGAGCCTTATATTTTTGTATAGAGGGTGGTACAATTGCTACGAAATTAAGTAGAATTTTAATAGTTGGTTTTGGCGGCTTTATTGGCGCGGCGCTTCGCTATATCATTTCAACCGCTACAGCCAAATGTTTTGGCAATTTCCCAATTGGGACTTTGATTGTGAATATTCTCGGCGGATTCATCATGGGATTTATCATGGAAGCAAGCACCAGCATCTGGCCTATTTCTGCAAATGCAAAGATTTTTTTAACCACAGGGATGATGGGCGGCCTTACCACGTTCTCTACTTTCAGCTATGAAACCGTCTCATTTTTTTCCGATGGTGAATACCTGATGGGTGGAATGAATGCAGGATTAAACCTTTTTTTCGCTTTGCTTGCCTGCTGGCTTGGAAAAATTGCAGCCCAATTATTATGAGCAGGACGCAATGTGGCTGGGCAGGGCAAACTGCCAAAAATCTACATAAGAGAGTCTGCCGGTTGCCATGAAGAGCCTCTTTACCGCGAATTATTAAAAAAATCAAAGAACCTGGCAGGAAATACGACAGTTAGAGGTATTGAAGGGTTTGGTGCTATAGCGCAATCCACACCACATTTTAAGGCTTTTAGAAGATTTTCCAATCGTAATTAAAGTGGCCAATTTTGGGCAGCGCCTTCCGGAACTTTGCATAAAGCATCTATTGCCCATTATTGATTCGCCGCCGCCAATGTAGTATAATAAATTTTGTTATTGTTATTGTTATTGTTATTGTTATTAAGGATATAGCAATAATCTGTTATCAATCGATATTTATCGCATAATGTTCTGACACCGAAATTTTTTAAGGTGAAAGACGAGTCAAATTAAAATGGTATACTGTCCGTTTTTATGCGGACATGTTTGGCTGCGTCTTTTTAGAAGGTGCAGCTTTTTTATTGCCGGAAACATACTTATTAAAGCTTAAAGCGTGGAACCAAGCAAATATACAGCCACGCTCATAATGACAGGAAATAATATGATAAAATTAGCAATTTATGGTAAGGGCGGCATTGGCAAATCGACCGTAACAAGCAACCTTGCTGCCGCCTTCGCCTCGCTTGGGAAACGCGTGATACAGATAGGCTGTGACCCGAAAGCCGATTCCACTGTCAACCTTCTTGGCGGCAAGGCAGTCAAGCCTGTAATGGACTATATGCGTAAGTACGACCACGAGCCTAAGCATATTGAAGACATTGCCCAAGAGGGTTTCGGGCATGTATTATGTATCGAGACCGGTGGCCCTACGCCAGGGCTCGGCTGCGCCGGGCGCGGCATTATCACGACGTTCCAGCTTTTAAAAGACCTGAAGCTGTTCGAGACATATAAGCCGGATGCTGTGCTCTACGACGTGCTCGGCGACGTAGTCTGCGGCGGCTTTGCCGCTCCTATACGCGAAGGATATGCACAGGAAGTGCTTATAGTTACTTCCGGAGAAAAGATGTCGCTGTACGCTGCTGACAACATCTGCAAAGCAGTGCATAACTTTGCAGACCGTGGCTATGCCAAAGTCCGCGGCATAATCCTTAACCGCAGGAACGTGGAAAACGAAGCGGGGAAAGTTGCTTCCTTTGCGCAGGAGGAAGGCCTGCCAATCCTTGCGGACATTCCCCGCAGCAGAGACATACTACGCTTTGAGGATATGGGCAAAACCGCTGTCGAAGGCAACCCGGACCTGCCGGTAAGCCGGAAGTTTTTTGCCCTCGCGCATGAGTTGATGGAAGATGGGCGCGATGGCTGAGGCATTTTACCGCACAGCCGCGCAGCTTGCAGGCAGCGGCTGCGACGAACTCCCGCGGGAGTTTCAGCCCGACAAACACCTGATTTACAGCTCGCCCGCCACTCTGGCGTTCAACTCACCGGGGGCGCAGGGCTTCGGCGTAAAGCGCGCAGGCCTCGCAATACCCGGCTCAGTAATGCTGCTTATCTCCCCAGGCTGTTGTGGGCGCAACACAGCGGCGTCTGGCCCTTCCGGCGGATACAGCGGAAGGATGTTTTACATGCTGCTTGACGAAACCGACATCGTAACGGGGCGACACCTTTCCAAAATACCAGGCGCCGTCAAGGAGATATGCGGATACTGCAGCGAAAAGCCAACCGCAGTAATGCTATGTATCACGTGTGTTGATGCGCTTCTCGGCACAGATATGGAGCGCGTATGCCGCAGTGCGCAGGAAGCCGCGCATGTGCCTGTTGTGCCCTGCTACATGTATGCGCTAACGCGTGAAGGCCGCCACCCGCCGATGGCCGCTGTTCGCAAAGCTGTATATTCACTGCTCAAGCCAATGGCTAAAAGGGCAGACTGCATGAATATCATCGGCTCATTTTCTCCGCTTAGCGGTGGCTGTGAGCTGTACCGCCTTTTCCATAAGGCTGGAGTGCGCCATATACGTGAAATCTCCCGCTGCACAAGCTTTGGCGAATACCTTAACATGGCGCAGGCAAATTTCAACCTCGTTTTAAACCCTGAATCGCGCCTTGCATCAGGCTGGATGGAAAAGGCGCTGCGTATACCCTCTATAGAAATTTCACGCATGTACCAGATTGACAAGATACATAACCAGTACCGCCTTATGGCAAAAGCACTCGATATTCCATGGGAAGACCAGCAGGACTATAACGCCGCACAGGAAGAAATAGCCCGCTTCCGCGAAAAGTATGGCGGCACCGTGTTCGCCATAGGCGAAATTGCGGATGCCGACCCGTTTGAGCTTTCGCTCGCGCTGCTGCGCTATGGGTTCCGTGTATCAGAAATCTATGGCACAATCAACAAAATCAATTTCCGGTTCCTGCAGAAAATCGCGGTGCTCAGCCCCGATACAAGGGTTTACTCAAACCTTTCGCCAACGATGCTTTACTACCGTCCTTCCACTCCGCAGGCCGGCATAACCGTTGGCAAAGACGCCGCCTATTACAACCCTGGCTGCGCGCACGTCATGTGGTGCGGTGAGGAGCAGCCGTTCGGATATGATGGGGTGCGAAGCCTGTTTAAGGCGTTTGCAAAAGCTTTGGAAGGAGTGGCAAAATGAAAGGCCTACTTAAAGTGCTTTCACCTTTTGCGCCCGACCAGTCCGGCGCGGTAGAGGCACTGTACGAATTCGGCGGCATTATCGTCGTATGCGACGCAGGCGGCTGTACGGGAAATATCTGCGGGTTTGACGAACCCCGCTGGTTTAAGAAAAAAAGCGCCATATTCAGCGTAGGCCTACGCGACATGGACGCTATCCTCGGGCGCGACGACAGGCTGATATCCAAGCTGAAGGCTGCCGCCGAAGGGAGCGGCGCCAATTTCGTCGCGGTTATCGGCACACCAGTCCCAGCTGTCATCGGTACGGATTTCCGCGCGCTGAAGCGCATAGGCGAAAAAAAGGTAGGGCTTCCATTCCTCACAATAGGCACGAAAGGTACAGGCCTTTACGATGTGGGTGAAGAAGATGCCCTGCTACAGCTGCTAAAGACTTTTGCCTTAGAAGCCCTGCCTGTTGAAAAAGGCACTCTCGGCGTATTAGGTGCGACACCGCTTGACATCAGCAGCCTTTCAGCCGCCGAAAAGTTCACCGAGGCATACCGGCAAAAGGGCTGGAAAGATGTGCGCTGTTACGGCATGGGCAGTGGCATCAACGCTGTGCGCCGCGCTTCCGCCGCACAGCAGAACCTCGTCGTTTCCCCAGCGGGGCTCAAAACCGCCCGTTACCTCCAGAAAAAGTTCGGTACGCCGTTTACTGTGTGCTGCCCATTGCCGCACAAACTGCCATGCGGTTTCCAGAGCTTTTACGGGAAACGCCTGCTGATCATTCATCAGCAGGTGCTTGCGGATACGCTGAGGGACAGTATTCTGCAAAGCACAGATGCAGATGTGACAGTTGCCTCATGGTTCATGATGGACAGAGCACTGCGCGAAAGCCAGGATCTGCACTTTGAAAGCGAGCAGCAGTTCCAGACAACCGTTATGCGTGGCGGCTATGACGTCATTCTGGGCGATAAGATGATGAAGCGCGCGCTGCCGGACTATAAAGGCAAATGGATAGATCTGCCGCATTTTGCCGTATCAGGAAGGCTTGTGCCGTGAAGCGGGAAACGGAAATAATCTCGCGGCGCATAAGGATATTCGGCATAGTTCAGGGCGTGGGGTTCCGGCCATTTGTAAGCCGCACGGCTCACAGGGCAGGGATTACTGGCAGCGTAGCCAACAAGGGCTCTTTTATCGAGATACACGCGAACGGCACAAAGGGGGCAATGCGGTCATTCCTGCGCTGCCTGCGGCAGGACGCGCCTGAAAGGTCTTACATCCTGAAAATAGACGTCTCCGCTTTGTCAGAACCGGCAAAAGAGGGCTTCGAAATCGTAAGCAGTACAAAAGAAGCAAGCGATATTTTTGTGCCGCCCGATATAGCCATCTGCAAAAAATGTGAAAAAGAACTGTTCGACAAAAATAACCGCCGCTACCTCCACCCGTTTATCAACTGCACCGCCTGCGGCCCGCGGCTTACTATCCTCGGCTCTATGCCGTATGACCGTGAGCGCACAAGCATGGGCAAATTTCCTATGTGCGGCAAATGCATGCAGGAATACGCCGACCAGCACAGCAGGCGCTACGATGCCCAGCCTGTATGCTGCAATGACTGCGGGCCGCAGGTTTACATTTTAAGCAGGCGTGAGCGCGGCAAAGACGCTATCACCGCCGTGCGGCGCGCTATAATGGACGGGAAGATAGCGGCTGTAAAAGGCATAGGCGGGTTCCACCTTTGCTGCAATGCCAAAAACGGCAGAGCTGTGAAGCGTTTGCGCGAGCTCAAGCACCGCCCCACAAAGCCTTTTGCCGTCATGTTCCGCGACATGGCCGCGGCAGAAGAGAACTGCCGCATATCACCGGAGCAGGCTAAAATCCTTGACGGCTGCCAAAAGCCGATACTCCTGCTCGAGCGTAAACCCGAAAGCTGCCTTTCAGAATCCGTAGCGCCCGGCAACCCGCGCATCGGTGCAATGCTGCCATATGCTCCGCTCCAGCTCCTGCTTTTCACTTACCCGGACTCCATACCGATGACAGGCAGCCTGATAATGACAAGCGGAAATGTTTCCGGGGCGCCTATCTGCAAATGCGACGATGACGTAAACAGGCAAATTGCCGGCCTCTGCGACATTGTCCTTTCGAATAACCGCGATATTCTCACACGTGCGGACGACTCCGTTATGGATTTTCTCGGTGGTAAGCCGTATATGATACGGCGTTCACGCGGATATGCGCCGCTGCCATTCCTCCTTTCCGCACCGCTGCGCGGGCAGGTGCTCGGCATTGGCGGCGAGCTGAAAAACACGTTCTGCATAGGCAAAAACAGCCTTTTTTACCCTTCAGCGTATGTAGGCAACATGACCGATATGCGCACAGCCAAAGCACTCAAAGAATCTGTAGCCCGTATGGAGGCGCTGCTTGAAGCCGCCCCGCAGGCCGTAGCATGTGATATGCACCCGGGATACAATACGGTGCGCGCAGCGGAAGAAATGGGCCTGCCTGTTATCCGTATACAGCATCATTTTGCGCATATAGTTTCGTGCCTTGCGGAAAACGACTGCAATGACGAAGTGGTAGGCGTTTCTTTTGACGGCACAGGCTATGGGGCGGACGGAACCGTCTGGGGTGGCGAATTCATGAGGGCTTCTTACGGCGGTTTCATGCGTCTTGGCAGCATAAGGCCATTTGTGCAGACGGGCGGCGACTGCTCCGTGCGCGAAGGGTGGCGCATAGCCGCCTCAATGCTGCATGAGGTTTTTCCGGATAATGCGGAAAAGTATATTCAGTCGCTTGGCCTTTGCAGCGAAAAGCAGGCGCATGTGCTGATATATATGGCCGAACACAATATTAACAGTGTTAAGTCTACAAGTGCGGGCAGGCTTTTCGACGCGGCAAGCGCAATACTTGGAATACGAAGAGCTTCCACATTCGAAGGGGAAGCTTCATGTGCGCTTGAGTTTGCCGCCGAAGCATATATGAGGAGCAGCCGGTTCCAAACTGAAGGCTTTTCTTACACTCAGCCGCTGCTGGGCGAAACCAAAAGCGGGTTTACGCTGCGCACAGACCTGCTCATTGGCTGGCTGGCAAAGCAGAGGCTTGCCGGAGAAAATACGCGGAAGCTTGCATATGCGTTCCATTCTGTGCTCGCAGGCATGGTCTGCGAAGGCTGCAAATGTGCAAGGCGCAAAACCGGCCTTTCGTCATGTGCTTTAAGCGGCGGTGTATTCCAAAACCGCCTTTTCACCAGCCTTTGTGCCGGTCAGTTGCGCAAAGCCGGCTTCCGCGTCCTGCTTCACAGCATGGTGCCGCCGAATGACGGCGGCATTTCACTCGGGCAGGCCGTTGCTGCAATGTACCAGCTTAACAGAAAAATTAAAAATTAACAGTAAGTAGGAGGTTTACCATGTGTGTTGGTTTATCTGCAAAAGTATTAGATGTAAATGACGGCACCGCGCTTATCGACGCTTCCGGTGCAAAGCGCAGAATCTCATCCGAATTTATCGACGGCCTCGAACCGGGAGATTATGTGATGGTCCATGCCGGCATTGCAATCGCAAAAATCACAAGCAGCGACAAAGACGAAACAGGCAAGATAATGGAGAAACTGTAATGGAAGACTCTGTTTCCACCGCAAAGGATATTATCACTTCATACCATGGCTCTGCTTTGCGTATCATGGAAGTCTGCGGCACACATACGCACGAGATAATGCGGCTTGGCATACGCAGGCTGCTGCCGGAAAACGTCAAGTTGATTTCCGGCCCGGGCTGCCCTGTATGCGTAACGCCAGTTGGATACATAGATGAAGCCGTACTGCTTGCACTGGAGCACAACGCCGTAATCTGCACGTTCGGCGACCTGATAAGAGTGCCCGGCAGTGAGATGGACCTTGCCGGCGCAAGGCGGCGGGGCGCAGAAGTCAGAATGGTGTATTCTCCGCTTGATTCGGAAGAATATGCAAAGGCACACCCAGAAAAAGAAGTCGTTTTTCTCTCTGTCGGTTTCGAGACTACAACGCCCGCAGCATGCCTCGCTGTAAAAAAGGCGGCAAAAGACGGCTTGCATAATTACTCGCTGCTTGTGGCAAACAAAACAATGCCAAACGCCTACCTCGCGCTTAAAGGTAGTGCCGACGCCTTCTTATACCCCGGCCACGTTTGTGCCATAACAGGGACTGCCGTTTGCGAAAGCCTCGTAAAGCAGGGCATCTCAGGCGTAGTTGCAGGTTTTACCGCAAGCGAACTGCTGGCCGCCATTGCGGTGATTTTAAAGCTTTCTGAGGCTGAAAAGCCATTTTTCCGAAACTGTTACCCGCGCGTGGTAAAGCCCGGGGGCAACGCTGCCGCTCAGGCTTTGATACGTGAAATAATGGAGCCGTGCGACGCCGAGTGGCGCGGCCTTGGCATTATTAAAGGCTCAGGCCTGAGCCTGCGTGAGCCTTACCGCACGTTTGATGCGAGGCGGCGCTACAGCCTGCCTAAAATAACAGGCCGCAGCAATCCGCTGTGCCGCTGCGGTGAGGTGCTTCAGGGAAAATGCCTTCCGAGCGACTGCAAAGCTTTTGGCACAGTGTGCACGCCGCAGCACCCTGCCGGAGCCTGCATGGTTTCAAACGAAGGCGCATGCTCGGCATATTACCAATACGGAGGGACGCAAAATGGATGATACAGTTACTCTGGCATATGGTGCCGGCGGAAAACAGACTTCTAAACTTATAAAGGATGTATTTAAATCACACTTTTCAAATCCGGATTTTACGGAAGACGACGCCGCCGTGCTTAATGTGGGAGGAAGCAGGCTCGCATTCACAACAGACGGCTTTATAGTCTCGCCATACGAGTTCCCCGGCGGGGACATTGGGAAGCTCAGCGTGTGTGGAACGGTAAATGACCTTTCATGCATGGGGGCACAGCCGCTTTACCTCACATGCTCGTTTGTCATCGAAGATGGTTTTCCGCTTAAAAAGCTTGACAAAATCGCCGCTTCAATGGGAAAAGCCGCCAAAGAAGCCGGCGTGCGTATTGTAGCCGGCGACACAAAAGTCGCAGGCAAGGGTCAAGTCGACAATATTTTCATTACAACAGCAGGTGTTGGCAGGCTTTTGGATTATGCGCATACTTCCGGCAAATATGCGGAGCCGGGCGACGCCGTCATTGTTACAGGCGACATCGGGCGCCATGGCTGCACCATTTTGCTAAGCCGCAACGAGTTCGGCATAGATGCTGACGTCACAAGTGACTGCGCGCCGCTGTGGGGAACCGTGAGAACAATGTTCGGTGTTACAGACCAGATACACGTTATCCGCGACGCGACGCGCGGCGGCGTAGGCACCGTACTTTATGAAATTGCTGCCCAGAGCGGTGTAGGCATAGAACTTAACGCGGAGAAAATCCCTGTTGCAGATGAAGTTTCCGGCGTATGCCGCATGCTTGGCCTTGACCCGCTTTACCTCGCCTGCGAAGGCTGTATGGTAGTTTTTGCGCCTAAAGCGCAGGCCAACGCAATTGTCAACGCACTGCACCAGTGCCCATATTCCAAAGATGCCGCGGTTATAGGTGAAGTTACCAGCAGCATGAAAGGCAAAGTAGTAATGGAGACAGAAATCGGTTCCAAGACGTTGCTGCCGCAGCCAAGTGGTGAACTGCTCCCGCGTATATGCTGACATATATTTGATTTTAAGGCTTGTCTTCCACAATCACGGCCTGCTTGCCAAGATCATTGTAGCGCTGCTCAACAACACTTTTTGTGTAGTCTGCAAGCCCAGAAGTCTTGTATGGATCATTAAAATAATATTTATCTTTGTTGTAGCCTACAAAAACAAGGCAGTGCTCACGTGCAGGCCAGACGAACGTTTTTCCGGTTCCGTTTATAATCCAACTGTTACCCTGGTATGTGGGCAGCATACGCATAGTTGCCCATACTATAACGGGATCACCGCGCTGGATATATGGAATCAGGCTATTGAATTCATTGCCGGTGATATTAACGGCAATTTTGTTACTTTTACTTAAAAAAGTATTCATCACTGAAACTACAACCGGCGCATAGCAGCCAAACCCACTTTCTGAAGTCGGGTCGCCGATAAAAGATTTTGTAGGGTCGTCGCCATAAAATTTTCCGTCTTTTTGCTGCAAGTCCGAATAAGGCGTGTTCTTTACCACATCTTCCACAGAGGCGTGGCAACCATAATACTGAAGCACCATGGACGCGCTTACGAGTTCGCAGCCTGTCGAATAGGATCCTTCCTGGCTGATATAAGGCACGTCTATTATTTTTTCAGAACTGTTGCTTTTCACCTGGCTGCTGCTTTTGCTGCTGATTTCTCTTCCGACTTTATCCTCTTTCCTACCTGCACTGCTCTGCAATGACGTGTTGTATGAGCTTGCAGCCGATTGGCTGGCAAAGTTCGGCAGCGCTAACAGGTGTACTTTCGCATATGCATAGGCAGCGCCTGCAAGGAATACAACATTAAGCAGAAAAATCAGAAAACCGTGCCGTTTTGCCTTTTTGTTTGATACGTATTTTCCCATTTGGAAATCTCCCGCACAATTTAGAAAAATCGGCTGGTACTTTTAAATATAACTATCATATTATAACAAATTACAAGGGGAAAATGATGAACATTTTGTAAATATATTGCAGTGCATGAAGTATATTCAACATTTGCCATCAGCACAATCACATTTTAAAATCGTTTCTGGTCTACAAAGCATTATAATATGTCCTGTTTTGCCTTTTTTTAAAGAATAGCTTTAAAGTCATACGCCGTTGGATTATAATTATGGTAATAATACAATTAAAAAGGAGGCAGGATTACAATGACTCACATTTATTCCGTTGCTCTCTCCAAAATAATAAAAGAGCTTTCGTTGAAAACGATAAGCATGCCAGGTGACCCGGACAAAATTCTTGTTTCATCAACGGATGTAAACCGTCCAGGGCTTGAACTGAACGGCTTTTATGATTATTATGATGAAAAGCGAATAATGATTTTCGGCAACGCGGAAAGCGCCTTTCTTAAGTCTATCACCCATGAAAGGCGCTCAAAAGTGCTCAATGAGATTTTTTCAAAATCAAAAAAACCGCCGGCGGCGATCATTGCGCGTAACCTCGAGCCTGTTCCCGAGCTGCTGGAAGCAACAAAGAAAAATGGCGTTCCCCTGCTGAGCACTGCAGAAACGACTTCCAGCCTCGTTGCACGGCTTGTTTCATTCCTCAACGTAGAAATGGCGCCGCGCATCACCCGCCACGGTGTGCTCGTTGAAGTTTACGGCGAGGGGATCCTGCTTGTAGGAGACAGCGGCGTCGGCAAAAGTGAAACAGCCATTGAGCTTATCAAGCGTGGCCACCGCCTGATTGCGGATGATGCCGTTGTCATCAAGCGCGTGTCGGCCATTTCCCTTGTTGGCGAAGCGCCTGACAACATAAAGCATTTCATAGAGCTGCGCGGCATAGGAATTATAAACGCACGCAGGATATTTGGCATGAGCGCCGTTAAAATGACAGAGAAAATAGACCTTGTCGTCAACCTCGAGCTCTGGGACGACAACAAGACGTATGACCGCATGGGCCTTGACAATGAATATACCGAAATTCTCGGCGTAAAGGTTCCTGTTGTCACAATACCGGTCAAGCCCGGCAGGAATCTCGCCGTTATAATTGAAGTAGCAGCAATGAACAACCGCCAGAAAAAGATGGGATACAACGCGGCGCATGAGCTGCTAAAAAACCTTGGCATGGATTTTCCTTCTGTGCCGTCAGAAGGAAAAAAGAAAAAGCTCAATTTTTAGCCTGAGGTAATTTCCTGCAGTTCAGTAAAACACCTTGGCTATAATGAAGTTACTTGATTATAGGAAAGGACGGATTTTTTCAATGCATTTAATTGCCGACACACATATGCACACAGTTGCTTCCACCCATGCTTACAGCACTCTGCAGGAAGACGTCCATGCGGCTGCCCAGCAAGGACTTTACGCTGTTGCCATTACAGACCATGGTGCGCTGATGCCAGGCGCGCCCGGAAAATGGTATTTTGAAAACCTGTGTGTTGTTCCGCGCCAGCTCGAAGGTGTGCTTGTCTTGCGCGGAGAAGAAACAGATGTGATGGACTGCGATGGCAACACAGATCTTGACCCAAATGACCTTAAAACGCTTGACTGGGTTGTAGCGTCAATACACAGGCCAGTTTTCTCCGTCAAATTGCCAAGTGTGGAACAGGTTACCTCCGCATGGCTCGGCGTGGCAAAGAATCCACATGTCAATGTAATAGGGCACAGCGGCACGGCCGATTATGTTTATGACTACGAAAAGGTCCTGCCGGAGTTTGCCCGCAGTGGCAAGCTCGTTGAGCTTAATGAAAGCACGTTCCGTAACAGGAAAACATCTGTTCCCAACTGCACCAAAATCATGAAGCTCTGCAAAAAGCTCAGCGTTCCCATTATAGTCAACACAGACTCGCATTTTTCCAGCCAGATTGGGCATTTTGAGCACAGCCTTAAGCTGCTTGACGAGCTCAATTTCCCGGAGGAACTTGTAGTCAACTCAAGCATTGAGCGCTTTAAGGCCTACCTTAGGCAATATACAGGCGTTTTCAGCAAAAAATAAAACCGGAGGTCCTAAGCCTTTTATGAAGCATATCCAGGAGTTTGGCAGCTATGCTGCGGGGCTCGGATGCGAAGTCCTATATGATGAGCCAATGAGCTGCCATACTACTTTCCGCATCGGCGGCCCGGCAGACATATTTATTACGGTGAACAGTATCAGCCCGCTGCAGAAAATATACAGCAGGGCATTTGAAGAAGGAATACCGGTGTTCCCGCTTGGCAACGGCTCAGACCTGCTTGTTGCGGACGCCGGCGTGCGCGGCGCCGTAGTCACGCTTGGGAGCGGATTCCGGAAAACATCACTGATTTCCGATACGGAACTCGAATGCGGAGCCGGTGCGCCGCTTTCTTCGGTCTGTAGGTTTGCAAAGGAGCATGCCTTAACCGGCCTTGAATTTGCTTGGGGCATCCCAGGCTCTGCCGGCGGTGCGGCTTACATGAACGCCGGCGCATATGGACATACGGTTTCAGAGGCCATCACATCATGTTCACATGTGGCAAAAAACGGCCAGTGCGGCACGTTCAAACGCGGGCAGTTCGATTTTGGTTACCGCCAAAGTGTTTACATGAAAATGGAGTGCATGATTATTTCACTCCGGATTGAGCTTAAGCACGGGGTGAAAGATGAAATTGGCGCCAGAATGGATGATTTGCTCGCACGGCGCAAATCCAAACAGCCGCTCGAACTGCCGAGTGCAGGCAGCATTTTCAAGCGCCCAAAAGGGCATTTTGCCGGCGCGCTTATCCAGCAGTGCGGCCTTAAGGGCAGGCGTGTAGGCGGTGCGGCAGTCAGTGAAAAGCACGCAGGATTTATAGTAAACCTCGGCGGCGCATCATGCGACGATGTCAGGCGGCTAATTAAGATAATCCAGGATACTGTGCTGCGCGAAACCGGCGTGTGGCTTGAATGTGAAGTAAAATTTGTTGGGTAATTTGTGGAGGCACTATGGAATTTCTCATTGTAACCGGACTTTCCGGCGCAGGGAAAACAAGGGCTATCAACGCCTTGGAAGATATTGGCTTTTTCTGTGCCGACAATATTCCACCAAAGCTTATAGAAACTTTTTATGAAATGTCACAGCAGGCCCAGAAAACACTTTCACAAGTAGCAGTAGTTACGGACATACGCGGCGGCAATATGTTCTCATCACTGCTCGAAACGCTCGACCAGATGAAAGCTGAGCATAAAGAATACAAGATACTCTTTCTCGATGCAAACGATTATGTGCTTGTCAACCGCTTTAAGGAAACACGCCGCAAGCACCCTTTAGCAGACAACTGCCTTGGCTCGCTCGAGCAGGCAGTCCAGCTTGAGCGCAGCGTCCTGCGCCCTGTAAAAGAACGTGCCGATTATATTATCGACACTTCGTATCTTTCCCCAGCACAGCTGAAAGAGCGCATTTCCAGCCTGTTTCTCGGCGATGCTTCAGACGCACTGAAAATACACTGCCTTTCTTTCGGATTTAAATTCGGCCTGCCTACTGAGGCTGACCTTGTATTTGATGTGCGCTGCCTTCCAAACCCGTTTTATGTGGAAAGCCTTAAGCATCTCACGGGATTAGACAAACCAGTGCAGGACTACGTGATGAAATCCGACAAAACAAAAGGATTCATAAAGCGCTTTTTCAGCCTCATCGACTACATGATTCCGCTGTACTGCAACGAGGGGAAAAGCCAGCTTGTAATTGCTATTGGGTGCACGGGTGGCCACCACCGTTCAGTTACGATTGCACAGGTGCTTTATGAGCACCTCATGGAGCAGGATCTGCGCGTCAGCGTTACACACCGCGATATTCACAGAAAGTAGAGCCTTTTAAAAATGTCATTCGCTTCTGAGACTAAAAACGAATTATGCAGGATTGTGCCGCAGTGCTGCTGCCGAAAGGCAGAGTGCTACGGCCTGCTTTTGTTTGGCAGAAATTTTTCACCTTTGGGCGTCACGCTTACTACGGAGAATTTAGCTGCCGCACGGCGCACAGCACAGCTCGCTGCTGAAATCACCGGAGCTATTATGGACGTGACTTCTTTTAAAGTGCATAAAGGGAGTGGCACCTCCGTTTACACAGTTTCGGCCGCAGGGCCGGAGCAGGCACAGAAAGTGCTTCAGAGCCTCGGCCACACCGGGAAAGAGATAAGCTTGCGGATAAATCTTTCAAATATGGAAAACGAGTGCTGCTATGCCGCCTTCCTCAGAGGTGTATTCCTTGCATGCGGGACTGTGACGTCTCCAGAGCGTGAATACCACCTCGAATATTCCGTACCCTATATGAACCTTGCAAATGACCTTACCGCGCTGATGCGCGGAATAATCAGCCTTGACATCAGCCCGCATGCAACACGCCGCAATGGTTCATTCGTCGTATACCTCAAAGGCAGCTCACATGTTGCCGATTTCCTTACTTACATTGGTGCGCCTGACGCCGCAATGGAGCTAATGCAGGTGAGAATGCTTAAGGAAGTGCGCAACAAGGTAAACCGCCAGACAAATTTCGAAACGGCAAACATAGGCAAAACTGCCTCTGCCGCGGCTCAGGAAGTCATTGCCATAAAAAAGATTAAGAGCGATGGCAGGCTACCTGCCCTGCCGGAAGATCTTCAGGAGCTTGCGAGCCTGCGCCTTGACAATCCGGAAATGTCGCTGCGCGAACTCGGGCAGCACCTCTCACCAAAGCTAAGCCGTTCTGGTGTGCATCACCGCCTGCGGCGGATACTCGAATTTGCAGAAAAAACGAAGACCTAATGAAAGGAGTGAGAGGCCATTTTTGTTCATCTTCACGTTCACAGCGAATACAGCCTGCTTGACGGGGCATGCCGCATCTCACAGCTCCCCGCACGCGCCGCCGAGCTCGGCATGCCGGCTGTTGCAATAACAGACCATGGTGTAATGTACGGCGCCGTCGATTTTTACAAGGCCGCAAAGGCATGCGGGGTAAAGCCTATTATAGGCTGCGAGGTATATGTTGCTCCGCGCACACGCTTTGACCGCACGCATGAACTCGATTCTGAAAACCGCCATCTCGTGCTTCTCTGTGAAAGCAACACCGGCTACCAGAATCTTATAGCCATGGTTTCAAGGTCATGGACCGAAGGATTTTACTTTAAGCCGCGTGTAGATTATGAGCTCTTGGAAAAATACCATGAAGGGCTTATAGCGCTTTCCGCATGCCTTGCAGGTGAAATACCGAGGGACCTTACTGCCGGTGACTATGACGGCGCGAAAGCGGCCGCACTCCATTACGACAGCATATTCGGGCGCGGCAATTTTTACCTTGAGCTGCAGGACCATGGCTTGCGTGGTCAAAAACAGATAAACCCCTCCATAGTGCGCATTGCGCATGAGACGGGCATCCCCCTCGTTGTAACAAACGACTGCCATTACCTCATGCCTGACGACAGCGAAATGCACCGCATACTTTTGTGCATACAGACAAACCATACTGTTGAAGACAAAGACGCGATGAATTTTGGCAGCGACCAGTTTTACTTTAAATCCGAGCAGGAAATGCGCTCACTGTTCCCGGAAATCCCTGAAGCTGCCGACAATACGGTGAAAATTGCGGAGCGCTGCAACGTTGAGTTTGAGTTCGGCAAAACAAAACTGCCGAGGTTCGATACGCCAAATGGGCAGGACAATGTCAAATATTTCCGCCAGAAATGCTATGAAGGGCTCCACAGGCGCTACGGCAGCAACCCAGCGCAGCTTGTATGCGACCGGCTCGAATATGAGCTTGCCACAATTGAAAAAATGGGCTATGTGAACTACTACCTGATAGTCCATGACTTTGTGCGCCACGCAAAGGAGGTAGGCATACCGGTAGGGCCTGGGCGCGGTTCCGGTGCAGGCAGCCTCGCCGCCTACTGCATCGGCATAACCGGCATAGACCCCATAAGGTACAACCTGCTGTTTGAGCGTTTCCTCAATCCGGAGCGCGTGAGCATGCCTGACTTTGATATCGATTTTGCTGATGACCGTAGGCCGGAGATGATAGATTACGTTGTCAGAAAATACGGTGCCGACCATGTGGCGCAGATAGTTACATTTGGCACAATGGCCGCCCGCGGCTCAATACGTGATGTCGGCCGCGCAATGGCAATGCCGTACGCTGAAGTTGACAGCATCGCAAAGCTTGTACCATCAGAGATTAACATGACACTCGGCAAGGCGCTTGAAGCCTCGGGCGAGCTCAGGCAGCGTTACGACACGGACATGCGCGTCCACAACTTAATAGACATGGCCCGCCGTGTTGAGGGCATGCCGCGCAACGCTTCAACGCATGCGGCGGGCGTCGTAATAACCGACAAGCCTGTCGATGAATACGTTCCTCTTGCCAAAAACGGTGATTCTGTCGTGACACAGTACACAATGACTACGCTTGAGGAGCTCGGCCTCCTTAAAATGGATTTTCTCGGCCTGCGCAATCTTTCCGTTATCCGCCGCGCTCAGGACATGATAGATGAAAAGAAACCGGGATTCCAGGTAGAGGATATACCGACAGACGACAAAAAAGTTTTTGGCATGCTCTCTTCAGGTGATACCGACGGCATTTTCCAGTTTGAATCTGCCGGCATGAGGAACGTGACAATGCAGGTAAAGCCAGAAAAGATAGAAGACCTTATCGCCATTATATCGCTTTACCGCCCGGGGCCAATGGAGTCTATCCCACGCTATATTGAAAACAGGCGAGACCCCTCTAAAATCACATACCTGCACCCGCTGCTCAAAGACATTCTAAGCGTCACAAACGGCTGCATCGTCTACCAGGAGCAGGTTATGCAGATTTTCCGCACGCTTGCGGGATATTCGCTCGGGCGCGCCGATATTGTCCGCCGCGCAATGGCTAAGAAGAAAAAAGACGTAATGGCACGTGAAAAGGGAATTTTTATCCATGGCCTCACGGATGAAGACGGAAAAGTTGTCGTAGAAGGCTGCATACGCCGCGGCGTTGATGAAAAAACCGCCGAAGCAATTTACGCTCAGATGGCAAATTTTGCCTCATATGCATTCAACAAGTCGCACGCGGCGGCATATGCTGTTGTAAGCTACGAAACGGCATGGCTTAAATGCCATTACCCGCACGAATATATGGCGTCGCTCCTCACAAGCGTGCTCGACAACACAAACAAACTCTCAGCCTATATAGCAGAGTGTATGCGCCTTGGCATACATGTCCTTCCGCCGCATATCAATGAAAGTGAAAGCAGCTTCACAGTTTCAGGCAACTCGATACGCTTCGGACTTTTAGCCATACGCAACCTCGGCAGAGGGTTAATCGATTCCCTTGTTGCTGAAAGGAAGAAAAGCGGGGCCTTTTCATCTTTTTTCGACTTCTGCAAAAGAATGTATGACAATCTTAACAGGCGTGCGCTTGAAAGCCTCATAAAGGCCGGCGCACTTGATGGCCTCGGCCCAAACCGCAACCAGATGCTAAACAGTGCTGGCCCTGTGCTCGATTATATTGCGGAAGACAGAAAGCAGAATATTGAAGGCCAAATAGGCTTTTTCGATACAGACACAAAATCAGGCCATGACGATTTCCACTTTCCAAATATGCCTGACCTCAGCGCTTCAGATAAGCTCGACATGGAAAAAGAGGTAACAGGCATCTACCTTTCCGGCCACCCAATGGCCGCATATGCCGGCCTTTATGGCAAGTTCCATGCAGTATATATTGGTGACATCATCGAAAGCATAAAAGAGAAAGACGGAAGCCTGCACGACAATGACGCGGTAACTGTCCTCGGCATAATCACAAAAGTGCGGCTTAAAGTAACGAAAAGCAACAGCACAATGGCGTTCGTAACTCTTGAAGACCTTTACGGCTCTATACAGATGCTCGTTTTCCCTAAAACCCTCGAGGAGTACGCTGAAATTGTAACCGAGGGAAAAATCATAAAAGCGCAGGCGCGCATAAGTGTCCGCGATGAAAATGATGCGGAACTTATATGCCAGTCAATTTCTTCCGCACCTAAGCTTGGCGGTGACGGCTCAAAGAACCGCAAGCGCCGCTGCTCCCGCCCAGGACTTTATCTGCGTGTAGACAACAGCGAAAATCCCATGTACAGAAAAGCGCTGAAATACACCGCTGTTTTCGACGGCCCCACTCCGCTTTATATATATTTTACAGACAGCAGGCAGCTTATGGCTGCGCCAATTTCCATGCGCGTAAGCGTCAATGATGTTTTGATAAGGGAATTAAAGAAAATTCTCGGCGTAAAAAATGTTGCTTATGTGGATAATTTGCAACAATAATCTATATAAGAGATAAAATTGTCCATGCTTTCACCCTGTAACGGTCCCGTAATTTCGACTATAATATTGAAAGAGATTTTAATTTATGCCGCACTGCAAAGCACTGTGTGCGATTTCAAAAAAATCAGGCGCAAGGGCCGGGCTGCCTTACCCGGCAAACAATAGTCCGGCATGGATTCATAAAAACAGGAGGGTTTATTTATGGCTCAGAAAACAATTGGTGTTCTGACAAGCGGCGGCGACGCACCGGGCATGAATGCAGCCATCCGCGCCGTTGTACGTGCAGGCATTTCATACGGGATGCGCGTAATGGGGATTCAGAGGGGCTACAATGGGCTTCTTAACGGTGAAGTCGTTGAGATGAACCTTCGTTCGGTTTCAGATATTATTCACCGTGGTGGAACAATTCTCTATACGGCACGCAGCCCTGAGTTCAACACCCCTGCCGGGGTGAAGAAAGCCGCTGCCAAATGCCACGAAATGGGCATCAATGGCGTTGTTGTAATTGGCGGTGACGGCTCTTTCAGAGGAGCAAGGGATTTGACTGGTGCCGGCATTCCATGTATAGGGGTACCTGGAACCATAGACAACGATATCGCCTCGAGCGAGTACACCATCGGCTTTGATACGGCAATGAATACGGCCGTTGAGATGGTTGATCGCCTCCGTGACACAATGGAATCACATGACCGCTGCAGCGTTGTGCAGGTAATGGGCCGCCGCTGCGGAGACCTCGCGCTTGAAACCGGCATTGCCGTCGGTGCAACAAGTATCCTTGTGCCTGAAGTGCCGTACGATTTCCAGAAGGATATTGTCGACCGTATGATGCTGACACAGAAAACAGGCAAAAAACATTTTATCATTGTTGTTGCCGAAGGCGTCGGCGGCGTTGACAAGCTTGCAACAGATATTCAGCAGGCTACCGGAATAGAAGCACGCGCCACCGTCTTGGGGCATGTGCAGCGTGGCGGCTCGCCAACACTTCGCGACCGTGTGGTAGGCAGCGAAATGGGGGCGCTTGCGGCAAAGCTTCTTTATGAGGACAAAAGCAACCGCGTTATAGTTGTACGCGACGGGCGCATTACAGACCTCGATATTACAGAGGCACTCAATATGAAGCGTGTGTTTAACAAAGACCTTTACGACGTGGCGCTTCGGATTTCCATCTGACTGTTTTAAAAATATAATAAAGGCGGGGAGACAGGTGCGCAAAGCATCTGCCTCCTGCTTTTATTGCAGCAATATTTGTCCGCAATGCCACAAAAATCAGCAACCAGCTCCCGAACACTTATCCTTTTTCGCATGATTCGTCTGACGACTGGGGCTGGAAGAGGCAGAAATGATTTTTATGGTACTCAAGAATGCTTTTTTCATCTTTGAAAGCTCATTTGACATTGCGCTGCGGTCAACAGACAGATAATCCGCAAGCTGCTGGCGGTCAAACGGTATGGAAAAGCTCTCAGCACAGTTTTATAAATCCAGTCCCTTTACAAAATTTTAAATACGCTGTAAAAGAAGAAGAAATGTTGACAATTTACTTAAGAATCAGTATAATAAGTGGTGTTGCTGTTATTTGAATATGGTATTTATGGCTCGGTAGTTCAGCTGGTTAGAACGCTAGCCTGTCACGCTAGAGGTCGTCGGTTCGATCCCGATCCGAGTCGCCATTTGCTGCTATGGCTCAGTTGGCAGAGCACGTCCTTGGTAAGGACGAGGTCACGCGTTCGAATCGCGTTAGCAGCTCCAAAAAAAATCCAGTAGCCATGCGGGCTGCCGGATTTTTTTATATGTATTTATAAATTTAACAAATGCGTATTTTGGGGCATTTTAGAACATATGAAGTAGTCAAAAAGTAGTCAAAAGTAGGGAGCCCGAGATTATCCGGCACGGCAAAGGCTGAGCTATCCCGGATTTGATGGAGAGGTTGGAGTAGTATAGAATAAAATTCAACTATTCGGGCATGAAAGCATAAGGAAAACCCGCATGAATACTGAATAATCGGTACTCATGCGGGTTTTTTGTCTGGTGCCGGTGGCGGGGGTTGAACCCGCACGGTGTTGCCACCACAGGATTTTGAGTCCTGCACGTCTGCCAATTCCATCACACCGGCGTATTAACTGGATTTTTAATGTGCCGCATATAATTACACAATAGGATTACTTATAATTTATTATAGCATTTCAATAATGATGTTGTCAACGTTTGTGGATGTAACGGCATAATAAACTTGCAATGCTCCGGCGAACCATTATGCATATACCATTTAAAGATTCTTAATGACTGTTCATAGCTCTGCATGGTTTTAGGCCGTAAATTCCGCAACTGACAGTCGCTCATAAAATCGTCAATATCATAATCAAATTGAACCATAAAAACGCTCCCTCACTTCATGGATGGAATCAAAATTCACACCTAATAAAGCAAGGGAGTTTGTAGGAAAAATTTTATAAATCCATTGGTTAAAATGACGAATCAATGCCTATTTTCATATTATTCATAAGGATGGAATCATTCTTGTTTTTCTCGATCTGTCCAGTATTCAAGCTATTTTTCAGGTTATCACGCCGTTTTCATATGAAGCCGTAGCCGGTCGGAAATCATGGCGATAAATTCAGAGTTTGTGGGCTTGCCGCGCGTATTGTGGATCGTATATCCGAAATAGGAATTAAGGATATCCACATCGCCGCGGTCCCATGCAACCTCAATCGCATGTCTGATGGCGCGCTCAACCCGCGAAGCCGTCGTATTGTAAAGCTTGGCCACTCCCGGGTAAAGGCGTTTTGTAACTGAATTAATAATATCTGGCTCTTCGACGGCCATAAGAATTGAATCCCGCAAATAATGGTAGCCTTTTATATGGGCGGGAACTCCTATTTGATGAAGTATTTCTGTGATTTGAATTTTAAGTGATGCTTCGTCATCGGCAGCAGGCTTTTGCTTTTCAGATGACTCGGCCGTTATAGTACAAAGCTGCATTATACGCTCTGCAAGGTCAGATGCGTTGAATGGAGTAACAGCAAAATACGCAGCGCCAGACATCATAACTTCGCGCTCAAGTGTTGGGCTTGTAAAGCTTGACACGATAATAAACTTTGGCGCATTATCCGGCATTTTGGTATTCACCGCCTTTATTACGCCGATACCGTCAAGTCGCGGCATAAAAAGAGGAGAAAGAACTGCGTCCGGACGAATTTCCTGGACCTTGTCAAGCAGCTGCATTCCGTCTTTTGGTACATAAGTGATTTCCATTCCGGTATTTTCAAAAATTCGGCCGTCATGGCTGCGAAATTCACTGCTGTTGTTGGCGATTAATAGTTTAATACACTTTTCCATCTTTATATCCCCCTAAAAAGATTTATTACATCGATATAATACCATAAATTGGAATATATGGCAATAGGTTTTAAAAATATTTTTTTGATTTATGGGGAAAATCCAGATGGTATCAGCTTTATGAGGCAAGTTTGTTTTCACGAGCACTGATAGTCTTGGATTCTGTGAGCATATTTTCTGCAAAAATACCGTAACCACGCGTTGGATCGTCAACAAAAACATGGGTTACGGCGCCGGCAAGTTTTCCGTTTTGGATAATTGGACTGCCGCTCATGCCCTGCACAATTCCGCCGGCCTGCGACAAAATGCGCTGGTCGGTAATGCGGAGAACAAGATTTTTGCTGTTGACGCTTTCACGGTAATCGATTTTCTCAATTCGGGCATCATAAAGCTGTGGGGTGCTTCCGCTTATTGTTGTGCAGATTTTTACAGGCCCTACTTTGACGTCCTGTTTCATTGCAATTTTTATTGCCTTACCCTCAAGCGGCTTTTTCATCATGCCGTAAACACCGCACTCTACATTGGCGCTCAATGTGCCTATAGGGTTGCTGTCGGAAAAATATCCGCGCAGCTCGCCGGGAGTGCCGCGGATGCCTTTAGTTACGCCGCTGATGGTAACAGGGACTATATCACCGCTTAAAAGGGGCATCAGCTGCCCTGTGTCTGAGTCGCATATACCATGGCCGAGGCCGGCAAAGCATTTACCTGCAGGGTCGTAGAAAGTCAGTGTGCCTATTCCTGCGGTGCTGTCTCTGACCCAGAGGCCTGCTTTGTAGAGACCGTCGGATTCCGATCGGACAGGATTGAGCGTAATGGGGATTTTCTCGTTTCCGCGGCTTACCGTGAGGCGGACATGGCGGCCGCCGCAGTTTTCCATTGCGTTTTCGACGTCAGTATTGGCTCCTGCAGTTTTTCCGTTGATTGTTGTGATGATATCGCCAATTTTAAGGCCGGCATCAGAAGCGGGATTGACTGTTCCAGCAGAAGTTTTGATATCGGCAAAGCCGACGACTACAACGCCATTTGTAAACATTTTAATGCCGAACGGCATTCCGCATAGGACGACATAGGAACTGTCTACAACATTTAACTGTACCTTCTTGATTGGCACCGTATCATAGAGCATTAGTTTTGCTGAGTAGGTCTTGGGGTATTTGCTTCCGCTTTTGGCGGAAACTTCCGCGGCGCTGTCCTGCACAACCGAAAATGCGCCGTTGCCCCAGTTTAGCTTTTCATTTGGTACCGTCGTGTAGGAATTGGGAGTAAAATAATCTGCCGCTCCGATGGCTGCTGAGCCTAAAAGGGCTATTACCGCGGCAGATGCGGATGCTTTTTTAAGAAATTTTTTCACGATTTCACCTCCCTGCACCGCGTTAATTAATCTGCCACATAGCGGCTCGTTTTATGTTGTCAAATCTGCTTTGATTTGGGAAACATAACCTTTCTCACAAAAGAAAAGCCTTTCCACGAACGGCCACGGAAAGGCACAGAAGCAGCTGTGAAAATTTTCATTCCAAAAACACCGGAAAAAATTTTCAAAAATGTTATAATGGTGAAAAAGAATCAGGTGACTGCATGAAACATCAGAAAAGAGTTATGGCCGTGCATGACCTCTCATGCTTCGGTAAGTGCTCGCTGACGACTGCCATTCCGATTATCTCGGCGGCGGGGGTGGAAACTGTCGCGCTGCCCACGGCTGTGCTTTCGACACATACCGGCGGTTTCACAGGGTATACATTCCGCGACCTGACCGAGGATATACCGGCCATTGCAAGGCACTGGAAGTCGCTCTCGCTGCATTTCGACGCCATATATACAGGCTATCTCGGCTCTTTTGAACAGCTTGAGATAGTATCCAAAGTAATCGACAGCTTCCGCTGCAAAGATACGCTAATTTATATGGATCCTGTAATGGCAGACAGAGGAAGGCTTTACCCGTCGTTCCGTCCCGATTTTCCGGAAGGAATGGCGAAGCTCTGCGAAAAGGCTGACATAATACTGCCGAATCTTACAGAAGCGGCTTTTCTGGTTGGCGAGCCGTACCGTGAAGGCCCTTACTCAAAGAAGTATATTGAAGGGCTCCTTAGGCGCCTTGCGGCGCTCGGCCCTAAGAAAATAGTGCTTACAGGCGTATGGGACGAACCGGAGCACCTTGGCTGCGCTGTGTATGACGCTGAAAGCAATTGTGTTGGCTATGCCATGGGCAAGTGGATTGAAGGCTCATACCATGGGACGGGCGATGTTTTTGCGAGCGCCCTGCTTGGCGCTTTGATGAACGGAATGCCGCTTCTGCAGTCTGCACAGAAAGCCGTAGACTTTACAGTCGGAAGCATCCGCCGTACCCGCACTGCCGGAACTGATGTAAGGTTCGGCGTGAATTTTGAAGCCGGCCTGCCTGGCTATATCCGCAGCCTTGGGCTTTGAAAAAACATAAAAAATTTGCCCGCGGAAACGGCAAGATTTCTGTGGGCAAAAATATTAAGGGAAATAACGATGGCTTTTGCGTCAACGACGCGAGGCTATGTATGGTATAATAAATTAAAAGGAAACAAGGAACGAAAAAGGTGACACAATGAGAGAGATAGTCACAATTTACAAGATACACTGCACGAAGTCTTTGCAGCCTTCCGAAGAAGGCGACAGATGCTCCTTGCTGCCATGGGATTCAAACTGCGCGGGGCGGTGCGGAAAAGATGACGGCGGGCACGCGTATGTCCTTCCGGAAGGGTATATGCAGGGCCGCGGCGAAGACGGTTTGCCTGCCATATTCGGCGAAAGCGGAAACCGCTGCGACCTGCTACTGCACAATGACTGCCCGCTGCTTATAGACTCAAAAAAACGTCTTGCCCCTCTGCTGGAGCCTGTGAAGAAAATGGCTTCTTACCGCGAGCTTTTGGGGATGACACGTGCGCAGCTTGCACAGCGCCTCGGAGTTTCGCAAAAAGAAGTTTTCGAGTGGGAGAACCTCGAGAAAGAGCCGGATGAAAAGACATTGGCGCGGATTGCGAAGATCCTCGGGTGCAGACCGGAAGATTTGCGCTGAAAATGACAAATAACAGGATTTTCCGGCTTGCAATGCGGGGTAATCCTGCTATAATAAGAACGTACATTAAATTAGTATACATTGAAATAACAAATGGGGAATTTTCCCCGGCAGAGGTGCATACAGATGTTGCTTGAAATAAAAAACCTGAAAGTAAGTGTGGATGGAAATACAATTTTACATGGCCTGAACCTTAACGTTGGCAAAGGTGAGACACATGTGCTTATGGGTCCTAACGGTGCAGGAAAATCCACGCTTGTCAATACTATTATGGGCCATCCGGAGTACAAGGTAGACGAAGGGTCCATTATTTTTGACGGAAAAGACATAACCCATTTGCCTGCAAACGAGCGCGCGAAGGCAGGCCTTTTCCTCTCATTCCAGAATCCTGAGGAAGTGCCGGGCGTAACGCTCGAAAACTTTATGCGCACATCGCGCATGGCAATTACCGGCAAGCCTGTTAAGCTGTTTGCTTACAAGAAAGAGCTTAAAGAGAAAATGGCGGAGCTTAACATGAACGACGGGTACGCAGAGCGTTATCTAAATGTGGGATTTTCCGGCGGCGAAAAGAAAAAGTCGGAAATTCTCCAGATGCTTATGCTGAACCCGAAGCTTGCCATACTTGACGAAACAGACTCCGGCCTTGATGTGGACGCCGTAAAAATTGTTTCGCAGGGAATAAACCAATACAAAAACAAAGACAATTCGCTGCTGATTATCACGCACAGTGCAAAGATACTCGAATCGCTGAAAGTGGATTATGTTCATGTGCTTGTAGACGGCAAAATCGTCAAAACAGGCGGAAGCGAACTTGTAGGCGAAATCGGCAGGAATGGCTTTCAGAAGATTGCCGCTGCGGCGGTCTGACGGGCCGGAGGTAAGCAGATGGAAAAGAAAAAAACGATGGTGAAAGATATTGACCGCACTATCTATGATATAAAAGATAAGGTTCACCCGTCGTATGAAGTTAAAGAAGGCCTTACGCCGGAAATTGTAGAAGAGATTTCAAAGACAAAAAATGACCCTAAGTGGATGCATGACTTTAGGCTGAAATCGCTTGAAATCTACAATAATCTTAAAGTGCCTGACTGGGGCCCTTCACTGGACGGGCTCAATATGAACGACATTGTGACATATATAAGGCCGGACACGCCTATGCGCGGCAACTGGGCGCAGGTGCCGGACGACATAAAGAACACGTTCGAGCGCCTTGGGATACCTGAAGCGGAGCGCAAATCCCTTGCCGGAGTTGGCGCCCAGTATGATTCCGAAGTCGTGTACCATAATGTGCGTGAGGAAGTGCGCAGGCAGGGCGTAGTTTACACAGATATGGAAAGCGCCATACGTGACCCCCAATACGGCTCCATGGTAAGGGACCATTTCATGAAGCTCGTGCCGCCTACGGACCACAAGTTCGCGGCGCTCCATGGTGCGGTGTGGTCTGGTGGCTCGTTTGTGTATGTGCCGCCGCATGTTAAGGTAGAAATACCGCTGCAGTCGTATTTTCGCCTCAATGCGCCGGGAGCCGGCCAGTTTGAGCACACGCTGATTATACTTGGTGAAGGTGCGGACCTTCACTTCATTGAAGGGTGCTCGGCGCCGAAGTACAACGTTGCAAATCTCCATGCGGGGTGTGTTGAGCTCTATGTTGCAAAAAACGCGCACCTGCGCTATTCAACAATAGAGAACTGGTCGAAGAATATGTATAACCTGAACACAAAGCGCGCGCTCGTTGAAGAAGGCGGCAATATGGAGTGGGTATCGGGTTCGTTCGGCTCACACGTTTCATACCTTTATCCGATGAGCATACTGAATGGCGAAAATTCGCGCATGGAGTTCACCGGCATTACATTTGCCGGTAAAGGCCAGAACCTTGACACAGGCGCAAAGGTGGTGCATGCGGCGCCGCATACGTATTCTGACATCAGTACAAAGTCGATTTCAAAAGATGGTGGAACCTGCACTTACCGCAGCTCGGTTGTTATACTGCCACAGGCTTACGGGTGCAAATCATCTGTTAACTGCGAGTCGTTGATGCTTGATGACCGCTCACGCTCCGATACGATACCTGTTATGGATATACAGAATGACGATGTCGATGTTGGGCACGAAGCGAAGATAGGCCGCATAAGCGACGATGCAATTTTTTACCTCATGAGCCGCGGAATGTCTGAAGAAGACGCAAGGGCAATGATAGTTACAGGCTTTGCTGAGCCTATTGCCAAAGAACTGCCTGTAGAATATGCGGTTGAAATGAACAACCTTATTAAGTTGGAAATGGAGGGCGCTATCGGCTGAGCCGTGGGCGGAACAGATATGGATGTAGCTTTAAGGAATGTAAATATGCTGCCGGTCCGCACATGGAACCGGCTTGGAATAAATGATACGGGCTTGCAGGAGAAATTTTCGGACCCTGCTCCTTATAGAGGGAAAGCACTTGCCGGATCTCTGCCAGAGGGTGTGTCTTTAACAAAAAAGCCATTCCCGGTACCTGATGCGGAAACAGGCATGGGCAAAGATACGGCTGATTTTGTTGAGAGCCATAGCAACTGCGGCGTTTCACTCTGTGCTGCAGCGGGAACGAAGGCAGAAAAACCTGTTGTCCTCAACTATGAGATAAGCGAAAAAAATCCGACTGTTATTGACTGCAATGAGATTACGGCAGAAGAGGGCAGCGAGATAACAGTCGTTATGGGTTACCGGTCAGAGGGCGATGTTCCGGGCTTCCACGGAGGCCTTACAAAACTGTATGCCGGAAAAGGCGCTGTGATACACCTTATGCAGATTCAGCTTCTCGGTGACGGGTGCACGCATTTTGACAATGTAGGCGCTTTTGCAGAAGAGGGCGGAAAAATAGATATTGTGCAGGCAGAGCTTGGCGGCAAACATGCTTTTTCGGGTGTAAAAACACGCCTTGGCGGTACGAAAAGCCAGCTTAACATGAATGCCATATATCTCGGTGACCATCAGCGCTCGATAGATATAAACTACATTGCGCAGCATACAGGCCGGAAAACTTCGAGCAATATTAATGTGAGCGGCGCGCTGCTCGACGAGAGCCAGAAGACTTTCCGCGGCACAATAGATTTTGTGCGCGGCGCCAAACAGGCTGTAGGCCATGAGAATGAATACAACCTGCTTTTCAGCCCGAAAGTAAGGAACCGCACGGCACCGCTTATCCTGTGCCAGGAAGAGGACGTTGATGGCCAGCATGCCGCGTCTACAGGAAGGATTGACGCAGCACGCTTGTTCTACCTTATGTCGCGCGGGCTAAGCGAAGCGGAAGCGAAAAAGCTTATAATTGAAGCGCAGTTCCACCCGGTTATAGACAGAATACCGGATATGGAACTCAAAAAAGAAGTGTCGGATTTTGTAAAGGGGAGGCTGAGCCAACTTGAATCCATGGGCTGAAGATTTTCCAATCTTAAATGAAAAGATGAACGGTAAGCGCCTTGCGTACCTTGACAATGCTGCCACAGTTCAGAGGCCTGTTCCTGTTCTACGGGCAGTGGATGAGTTTTACCGCACGGAAAACGCAAACCCGCACCGCGGACTCTATGAGCTTAGCGTGAAAGCAACGGAGAGGTATGAAAATGCCCGCCACACTGTTAAGGAGTTTATAGGAGCTGATAAAGACTGTGAAGTCATTTTCACGCGCAATGCGAGCGAGTCGCTCAACCTTGTAGCTTACAGTTATGGCCTCAATTTTCTGCATGAAGGCGACGAGATAGTCCTGCCTGTCAGCGAACATCACAGCAACCTCGTGCCGTGGCAGATGGTGGCACAGGCCAAAGGCGCGAAGCTTGTCTATCTTTATCCCGACAAGGAGGGGCGCCTGACGGACGATGAGATGGAAAAAATAACGCCGAAAGCGAAAATCTTGGCACTGGCCCATGTTTCGAATGTCCTCGGTTCTGTATACCCTGTCCGTAAAATTGCGGATAAAGCACATTCGGTAGGCGCTGTTGTTGTTGTGGACTGCGCGCAGAGCATACCGCATTTTAAAGTGAATGTGAAAGACCTCGGCGCTGATTTTATGGCATTTTCAGGCCATAAAATGATGGCGCCAATGGGAATAGGCGTGCTGTATGGCAGAGAAGAGCTCCTCAATAAAATGCCGCCTTTCCTCCGCGGCGGAGAGATGATTGAATATGTTCACGAACAGTCTGCCACATTTGCGCCGCTTCCACAGAAGTTCGAGGCAGGCACACAAAATGTGGGCGGAGCAGTAGGGCTTGAAGCGGCGATACACTATCTGCAGAAAGTCGGCTATGATAAAATCGCCGAAACCGAGCAGGCCCTGCTTAACTATACACTTGACGGGCTTGCCGAGGTTCCGCATATCACTGTGTATGGTGGCACTAAAAATAGGCGTGACCGCTGCGGTGTGATTTCGTTTAATGTCGACGGGGTGCATCCGCATGATGTAGCAAGCATACTTGACGCCGACGGCGTTGCGATACGCGCTGGCCACCACTGCGCCCAGCCGCTAATGGATTATCTCGGCGTTAATGCAACATGCCGTGCAAGCCTATACTTTTACAATACTCGTGAAGATATTGACCAGTTCCTTAGCAGCCTCAAGCGTGTAAGGGGGTGGCTTGGCCTTGGAACTTAATCAGATATACACACAGATTTTGACGGAGCACAATAATTCAAAGCGCAATAAGCACCACATAGACAGCCCGACGGCGACCTTAAAAGGTGTAAACCCAAGCTGCGGCGACGAAATTTCGCTGGAGCTGCGCGTAAAGGACGGAGTAATTGAAGACGCTGGCTTTACTGGTATAGGATGCGCCATTTCACAGGCTTCTGCTTCAATAATGATTGACTTGATTAAAGGCAAAACTGTAGAAGAAGCCAAAAAACTCGTGAAGCTTTTTCTTGGTATGATTAAAGGTGAAATTACTGACGAAAAGCAACTTGAACCGCTTGATGAAGCAATTGCCCTTAAAGATGTCGCTCACATGCCTGCGCGTGTGAAGTGTGCTGTTTTGGGTTGGCATACCCTTGAAAATGCAGTGGAAGGCAAAAAAGTAACTGAGGAATAAAGTCCACTGATTTACATGGCGGCCTTTAAGTTTGCGGTTTAAAATACAATACAATGAATCCTTACTGTACAGCACTTTAGCTGTATAGTAGGGACTTTTCATTTATTGAGCTTATAGAGGGGCCATCATCAGCATATATTTTGATTCGAAAGGGGTAATTGCGATGAGTGTCTTCACTGTGACGAAGAAGCGGGTGCTTGCAATCCTTTTTTTTATTTTGGCGGCTATACTTATTGTGTGCGGATGCGTTCGCGGAGTGCAGGCTGTAAATGCCGCAGCGCCAAAGCGTGACCTGCCGATTTACAATGTGCAGACTAATGAGAAAAAAATTGCCATATCGTTTGACGCTGCATGGGGGAATGAGGAAACCCAAAAACTTATTGATATTTTAAAACAATATAATGTAAAAACAACTTTCTTTGTCGTTGGCGCTTGGGTAGATAAATATCCAGATTCGACAAAAGCACTGGCAGCAGCAGGGCATGAGGTGTGCAATCACTCGAACACTCACCCGCACATGCCTAAGCTGACACACCAGAATATGGAGGCCCAGATAAGTGCCTGTAATGAAAAAATAAAATCCGCAACTGGTACCAGCCCAATGCTTTTCCGGCCGCCATACGGCGACTATGACAATACGCTTATAAAAACTGTTAACGGAATGAAGATGTATCCAATACAGTGGAGCGTAGATAGCTTAGACTGGAAAAACCCGACACCTGAGCAGATAGAAAAGCGTGTTATTTCTCGGGTGAAACCGGGTTCTATAGTTTTGTTCCACAACGGCGCAAAAAACACACCGGCAGCACTGCCGACCGTCCTCCAGACGCTTCAGGCGCAGGGGTACAAGATTGTCCCGGTGTCTCAATTGATTTATAAAAGCGATTACACGATTGATGTTGCCGGGATGCAGATACCGAAGTTAAACAGTGCAAATGCTTCTTCAAAATGAATAGTTGTAATTTCCCATGACTTTAGATGAGAATAATTTATTACGCCAGTTGATAAAATAATTTGGCAGTGCAGCCCATACAGAATCTGTAGGGGCTGCACTGCTATGTAAATAAATTTTCATAGAACAATTGACATATTGTGGAACATATATTATATTATAGAAAGCATTACAAATAAGAACTTTTATGGAGGAAGTATATAAAAGGCATGATTATTAAAAAAGGAATAGCAATTCTATGTTCTGCGGCAATCTGCATGATGTCGTTGCCGATGAACGCTTTTGCAGCTGGAACAACTGCAAAAGGTTCCGGAAGTAAGTGATTTTTTAAAGCAGTCCGGCGACGAAATTATTTACTGTACTATCACGTCCAAACGGACAAACAAAGTTATTGAAGTGCCGGGAAGAAACAAAAATAACGGCGCCGTGTTGCAGCAATGGGATTATGCAGGCTCCGACAACCAGAAATGGTCGTTCCAAAAGGTGGATGATACCTACTATAAAATTGTCAACAAGGCTATGGGAAAAGTCGCCGATGTAACAGACGCTGCGACGAGCAACGGTACCCGAGTGCATCAGTGGGATTATGTCGGGAAAGATAATCAGCTCTGGAGTTTGAAAGACTGCGGCGACGGGTATTACGAGATCGTTTCAAAGCAGAGCGGCAAATGCCTTGATATCGTTGGAATTTCTTCAAACAACGGCGCGCAAATCCAAATTTGGTCAGATGCGAATGGCGACAACCAGAAATGGAAAATCGACTTGAATGAACTGAAGTTATATGCTTATGGCACCTATGACAAGAACACCAAAAGTATAAAAGTTGTATGGAACAGTACGGAGAGCACAGGAACTTTTGACGTTATGGTTTCTTCCAACGGAACGGATTATGCCAAAGCAGGCACGGTTTCCGACAAGAATGAATACAGCTACACAGTAAGCGGCACACCGGATAAGCTGTACTTTAAGGTCAAGCAGACTACAGCAAAGCATGATTCAGCAGAATCAGAACCGTTCGAAATGGTAAAAGTAAATGACGGTTATACGCTGAAAGATACAGATGGTGACGGACTGCCGGATATTTTTGAAAAAGAATTGGGTACCGACCCGACAAAGCCGGATACGGACGGCGATGGATTGACCGATTATCAGGAACTTTATCTGACTGGTACAGATCCGCTAAAAGCCGATACTGACGGAAATGGTATTTCCGACGCGAATGAAGACCCGGATAAGGATGGCCTGACGAACCTTACAGAAGTCAAACTGGGCACAGCCCCACAAAGCGCCGATACGGACAATGACGGTCTGAAAGACGGAGACGAAGTCAACACTTACAAAACCGATCCGTTGAAATTCGACACCGACGGGGATGGTATCGGTGACGGCGACGAGATTAAGCTTGGACTTAACCCGTTGAACCCCAAAACTCACGATATACCGGATGGGCAATACACGTTTAGCCAAACTGTAGATAACAAATCGCTGGATGAAATAAATAAAGACAATAAATACGAATTAGCGATTGATGTCAACGCGGCAGGCAATGCTAATAACTCTCTGTCCGTTAAGAAAAGCCAATATTCCAATATACTGTCGTCGAATGATACAATACTTGGCAAGCTGATATCCATTACATATGATGCATTAAGTGTAAAAGAGGTTACCCTGAAATTTAGGATTAGTTCAGATCAAACTGCAAAGTAAAATACAGGATCTAATTTATCGGAGCTTCAGGGAATTCAGCGTTTTCAGGTTTTTCATTATGATGAGAAAAGCAATATGCTCAAACCAGTAGAAACAACGGTTGACAATGACACTCTTGTTGCAAGATCGACGGAGCTTGGCGATTACTGCGTTATCGATATGGACAAATGGTTTAACGAACTCGGCGTAAAACCTGAAAAAAAGGACTCGCAGTCTTTGCAGGCAAAAAATTTCTATGCAATAAAATCCAATGGAAAATCAAAAAAAGCAGGAGGATATTTTTCTGTTTCAGGCAATTCTGACAATAAAGCCCAAACTATCAGACAGGCGAAATTATTATCCGCGGAAGCTGCCGAACCCGTCTCTGGAAAAGCCGGACCTGTCGATGTTGTCTTCATGGTAGATTGTTCGAACACAATTCCAATCGATAATTTTAATAATTCTATAAAAAACGTTCCTTCCGCAAGTGAACAGATATTTGAAGAGTCCAGCTCCGCAAGAATTTGAGTTATCCGTTTTACGGATTTCAATTATGAAGCAACCCAAATTCTGCAGTTGCAGAGAGGAAGCAAATGGGCAGGCAGCATAGAAGAAGTGAAAAAATTAGTCGGACAATTGAAGAGAAATACATCTATAGAATATAGCATGTGGGGCGACGCTTATTCAAAGCTTGCTTATGACATTGATTTCAGAGTTACGGCCTCAAAATTTGGATTTTTAATTGTTGACGGTTGGAGCTATGCCGATATGTCCGGTGGAAGAGATTATTGGGATTGTTTTGACCGAGTTTTTGAAAAGGGAATCAATTTTAACATCATCAAGTCGCCAACGTCATTTTTCGCGGGCGGCATTGAAGAAACGATGGAAAAAACGGGTGGCATCACAGTCGCAAGTAATATTCAATTTGGGCCAATTATTGCAAAACACGTTTATTCTGTTGCCAAAATCAGCAACCTTTATGATATAGTCATGGCCAATAATCTGAAAAGGGTTCAACTTTTGGAACCACTTGTGAAAGACGCCCCTATCGATACCGATGGCGATGGATTGACCGACAGCCAGGAAGTCGATTGGAACAGCTATGAAGGATCGGAAATTCAAAACCTGTTCGACTATCTTTCATGTGTACAGAAGTATAGGGATATGTTTGATTCTTTAACGGATGAAAGCAAGCTGAAGATTCAGGCTATCCGAGTCCTTCCGGTTTTATCCGACCCAACCAGCGAAGACAGCGACGGGGATGGTTATAATGATAATGTTGACCCGAGACCGCTGGTTTGCGATGTCTTTAAGTCATCATTATCTAACAAAGATTTTTTACCTATATATAATGAAGATGGAACTTTAAATTATGGTGGAGATCAGAATTGGTTCAATTCAGAGATCGATAAAAATGGTGGCTGTGGCACAGTTGCGGCATCAAATTTACTTGCATATATGGCTATAAGCAATAGCAAATATAAAAACTTGTATAACTATCCAGATTTATCAAAAAAGAATTTCATAGCACATATGAATAAAGTATACAATTACGTTACTCCTTATAGTATATTCGGAGTTTCTAGGAGTATGGCCCTTATCAAAATTTGAAAATGGTGTTACGAATTATGCTAAAGACCATGAAATTGAATCAAAAGGTATTCACAAAAATGGAGCTTTTAACAAAAACAATACATCGGATTATATAAGGACTGCATTAGATAATAACCTTCCGGTTGCAATGTTAATTGGAATAAACTCCAAACTGAGGAATATTGAAGTTACTAAGTCTAATGGTAATCATTGGATACAAAATAGCTTTGAAAGACATTGGGTGACTATCACAGAAATAAAGACTGATAATATAGCACAAAAAGCCACTCTTAAGGTATCAACTTGGGGCGGATATTCTTATCTTGACCTTGATGATTATATTAATGGTGAACAATTATATGCAGCTCTTTTATATTTCAATTAAAAACAATACCAAATGGTAGGAGAACGTAATCTTGAAAAAGAAAAAAATACTGTTAATAACAATATTATGCTTTATAGTTTTACTCTCGTCTGTCCTGATATCTCAATGGCATAGCAGAAATAGTCAGTGGATTCATATTGAGCATGAACTTAAAACCAACAATCATATCATAAACAGTATTTCAAGAATAGACGAGAGTTCCTTCTTTTACTCAGGGACTGGATGTCGTATAATTATTTACGTTGATAGAAACACGGATTTCAACAGCATTGAAAAAGCGTTTTTAGATTTCAAATCATTTCTTTCTGATTCAAAATTTATAGAAGAATTAAATTCACACAATAGAAATTTTAACTCAATAGGTGATATGCCATTTATAACAGTTGATTTTAGATATAACGATGAAAGTGATGGATTACTATATTCTTTTAAAACAGATATGTGGTGTAAGTATCAGAAATGGAAAATTGAATATGCAGATGAAAGCAAATATAAAAATAAGACATATTAAACACTGTAAAGTAATTTTAATGAGTTTATGTTATGGCGACTGATAAAAATCATGGAGATATACTTGGGTAGTGTCAATAGAAATTTGCAATTTCACTCCGAAAAAAACGAATTATGCGGCGATCGAAAAAGCTTTTTGAATGGCTTCAGCACTAAAATATGCCCTTGAGTCAGACTAATCCTCGGCATATTCCATGAGGTAAGTGGCAACAAGTCTAACATAGGAATTGGGATTGGGGAAAATGCCAACCACCCGGGTGCGTCTCCGTCAAGGTTTCGTATCGCCTCACCACCGGGCTGCTTTTTAGTGGGAGGTGAGGATGAACATAGTCATTCAGAATCGTAATTGCGCCCTTGTAGCCTGTTTTTTGCAATCTTTCCTGCATCACGATGCAGTTGAAGATTCCCCGCCGAAGCATGGCATCAATCTGAGGCTGCCCTTGATGACGCTTCAACGCAGGTGGACCCTTTCTTTGCCTGATGTGCATCCGGGTCGCGTTGTTTCTCTTTATTCTTCGTTGAGG